>MAAC01011338.1_pt1 | contig 45939 bp, 35 predicted proteins | sample 1115981 | NCBI WGS metagenome assembly MAAC01 (sample SAMN04961126, study PRJNA320927) | seawater metagenome | isolation source: sample BD02T64 sea water enriched with oil for 64 days | place: USA:Gulf of Mexico | collected 2013-07-27 | reverse complement strand
GTAGGATGACTCAAAATTTCTTTGGCTTCTTTAATACGGAATTCGTTGATAAAGGAATTAAAATTCATACCTGTTTTATGTTTGATAATCTTTGATTGTTTTAAATGATGAATACCTGTTAAAGTCGCTAGATCAGCTATGTTTAATTCATCATTTCTATAACATTTGGAACTCTCTATTGTATGAAGAACGTTTTCAAAAAGTGTATCAAATTCTAATCCTATGCCGTCCTCTATGCTAGAGGCGCTTTTCTCGAATGGTATTTTGGCTACAGCTTTTGGCCAGATTGTGGATTGTTTAAAGCCATAAAGAATTACCCAATAAGTAGAAATAGTAGTTAAAATGGATGAAATTAAAAAGGAAAGGTTGAAAATTACATTATTTAGTTCTACTTCAGGAGGGTAGTATAATTGCGCCAACATTAAAATAAATCCCAGCCCCGTTGAAAATAAAAAAATATAAATAATTGGTATTAACCAATGCAATAACTTGTTTGTTGTTGATGAAAATACCTCCAATACTTTTGATTTATTTTCTCTAATTAAAAGGAGCATTTTGATTAAATAATATATCCCAAATAGAATAGAGGCTATGTGATAGCATGATATGAAATAGTAGGTACTCCGATCCAACTGATAGTTCTCATCGAAAAATGTAATAAAAAGGCCTAAAAACAATACAAATTCGAGCAGACCCGGAATTAAGTGTTTTTTATCTTTTTCAAAAACATAGGTGCCTGTTAATTCTTTAATATATAAGTATAGCAGCGGGAAATACAGGAAGTAAAAATTAAAAGGTAGGAAAATCAAAAAAATATTTTCAGCAAAGAAGTCTTCATGTGATAGAATACCGCTTGTAAAACTGATCCCCCAAAAGATTAAGAATGTACCTAAGTAATATTTATTTTTTTTAGAGGAAATAGTGATTAATACGATTCCAAAAAATACGCCTTGAACTAAGTTCAGTTGTGCCAATATATTATCGAAAGATAATACTGTTGAAAAATCAAGCATTTTTATGTGAGTTTAATGCATTTTTTTTGAGGGGTTAAATACAAAATAGTGAAAATCCCCTATAATTGAATTGCAAAACGAGTCATTAATGAAATAATTATTAAAAATAACTTTAATTCTTCCCGTGATTTGGGTAGAGGTTGCTAATTCAAAGCGCAATGTTATTTTTTTATTCAGGTATTATTTAGCGGTCCGAGATAGAATTAGTGTTGATTTTTTAAAATCAATACTAATCTTCAATAAAATATGACTTTTCTGTTTCATTTAGGATATATAATTGCATTTACTGGCAATGGTTAAAAAAGAGGCCATTAATTCAGCCTAATGATTTATCCGGATAATATGGTAGAATATGAGTATTGTGGAGAGAAGAAGATCTTTATTAGAAGGTTCAAAGGAGATATCACAATGGATGTTGTGATTGATTCATGGAAAAGTATGAAAGATTCAGGTCTTTTTACTTCAGGTATAAAGGGGGTTATGTCTAATTATATGGGACCAATTAAAATTGAATATTCAGAAATGGATAGACTTCTTGAGTTTTATAAGGAAAATGCAACATTTTTAAGCAATGTTTCATTGATGAAAGTTATTGAAGTTCCCGCTGTAGCAATGCTTTTTATGTTTAAAAGGCAAAATCCTGAATTTCATATGGAAATTTTTAGTGCCGAGCTAAAAGCGCTGTTGTGGTTTGAAAAGTGTAATATTCCAAGTGCACGATGCTCTAAAATTTTTTCAAGGAAAGGTGGAGATAGCACGATGAATTTTTGTTACAACTGTTCCAAATTGGATGAATAGAATTATGAATTAGTAATGATGTATAACGTCAGTAAAAGTTAAACTGGTTTGATTTTTTAAATCGTATGTCTTCATTTTAGAGTGTATTATCTTCATAAGATATTTTGATAGAGATATACTAAGAGCAAAAGATTTATACAGATTGTGAAACTAATAATTGTTCATGCATAGACTACACTATCTAAGAAGAATAAATCGCTTATTTCGCTTTGGCCTTAGTGATAAGTATTCTATTTGTTACTATAGTAATAATTATTTCAGGAGCCGAAAGAAAAATTTTAGTCATGTGAAGGCTTATGTTAATTTAAGCAGATTATTTGATAATAAGTTTAAATTAACAAAGAAGATGATCAGCCTTTTTGATAACCAACCCTTTAGTATCAGTCCTGGGAAGGTTAAAAAAATCTATGGAAAACCAAACTCTAAAACTTATGTGAACCATTATTCATATGAAATTTTAATTTTATTCTATCGAGTTAATGTAGGTGGTATTAATGGACAACTAGAATTGCATTTTAGTGGTAAAGAATTATTCCTCTATAATTATACACTTTTTGACATGGATAAAAGAAAATATGCAATGGTCAAGAATGTTTTTGAAACTAAGTATTTGCAATGTGGCACAGTAGATTTTTCCAGTGAAGTAATTAAGGATAAGGATGGGGCAGTAATCTTCTTAGAAGATGAGTTATATCTATCATTGACATATATTAATAATTGTGATTTTATAAAGAGTATTCCGACTTATGTAGAAAAAGAAAAAGAAAAAATGAAGAAAAAATTAATATCAAATAAAAAGGAAATCTATAGAAAGTTATAAGCTTCTAAGAAAAATTCCAAAGCAGGGGTTAAAGGAAAATATTTTCTCTAGCAGAAGCCTTTAAATCGCTAAGAGTTTCTTTCAACAAAGTGCACCTATTTGTACACTTCAATACAATTATTTGGTTGAATTTAGCTCTAATATAAAAGAGGGATAAAAATGAATATAAGCTAAAACTCTAATTACCAAAAAACAAAAAAGCTCCTCATTTCTGATGAGCTTTTGTGGCTTAAATTTAATAATTTACAGTCCAACTTCTGCTGACAATATATAGTAATTTCATTTTATCAATATTTCTTTGTCCTATAGAAATATATACTTTTATTCAGTTGTAAGTAGAACCTATAAAATTTTCAGTTTAAAACACTTATTTTCGATTTACATTTACCGAAGCTATGGATAACGTGCCAAATGAATTTGAGTCAATATTTGAATACAAGTTATTTTTAGAGAATCTAAATTTAATCCAAGGGGTTATATTTGGAATTATACTCGTTTGTCTTTCAACTGCAAAAAAACCATCTTTATTTATAGGGTTATTTCTTCTCACCTGGGGGGTGACATTTTCAGCTTCTTTTTTGTGGAATTCTGGTTTTTTTGAAAAATACCCATTCCTTCCCTTTTTTCTTGTTAATTTAAACCTTGTATGCTTTCCTTTTTTATACCTATACATAAAGGGCTTAACAGGAGAATATTCTTTTAGAAGGGACATAAGGCATCTATACCCTGGCCTTGTATTATTCTTGTTAATAATCTTATTGAACTTCATTTTAAAGGAATCTACAAAAGATTCACAATATGGAATTGTACTTAATACTTATCTCATTCTGGTAAATTTCTACATAATATTCTACCTCTATAAAATGATCCAATTAATTAAAGAGCATAAGGGGAGAGTATACGATATACTTTCAACTGTAGATGGCAAATTATTAATTTGGTTAAATTATCTGATTTATGCAATCCTGTTAGTAACAAGCATAGAACTTTTCTTTATTCTTGGTGATATATTTCTTAATCCAAATTCACTAGGATCTATCGGAAGACTGTATGTGGTTATAACCATTCAAATTATTTATATATGCTTAACCTATTGGGTGGTAATTTATGGCATTAAACAAACTACCATTTGGACAAAAAAAATACTAACAAAAACTCAAAAAGTCCTTGATGATAATTTTTCCCAGTATGATGAAACACTCTACGAAAGGTTAATTGAAACTATTGAAAGAACAAAATGCTATAGAAATTTGGATTTGAACCTCATAGAATTGGCTATTCTATTAAACATTCACCATCGGAAATTATACAAGATTATCAAATTCAAGACAGATATGCATTTTAATGCTTTTATCAATAAATACCGTATTGAAGAAAGCAAGAAAATTCTACGAGATCCTATTCAATTTGAAGGATTGACCATGGATGTATTAGGAGAAAATGTGGGGTTTAAATCCAAATCCTCTTTTTATATCGCATTCAAAAAAATAGAGAAAACTACTCCTTCCCAATTTTTAAAAGATCATAGAAATAAATGAACAAATGATATAACGTCAAGGTTGTATTTACTACTTAAGGGATGTTAGTTAGTAATTGTTTGTTATCTAGAAATCATATTATCAAAGTTTTATGTCTAGCTATGTATAATACAATATCCTTTAATAACATGCAAAAAAGTGTATGTTGAGACTGCAAATCATCGATCTCTATATACATTAAAATAGTATTTAGGAGATCAACGTTAAACTAATACACCACATCACTTCACATTTAATTAAACCCTTATCACTTAGTATAAAAAATACAATGCACTAAACCATAAATAATTAAGAGTTTTGGTTGCTATGTTTCCATTTTTTTTTCATTTATTAAAACCATATTTCATAGAGGTATTTAGTATTGATTTCTGTAATAAACACTAAATACGCCCTTAATACCTACAAAAATAAAAATTAAATAAATAATTTAACGTTGTGAATAAACAATAATTCTACTCAGTCTAACTTATCTAATTAACGTTTCTGTCAACCAACTATAATGAAGAGGTTCACTGTAAATTCCTCTCCAATAGTAAAAAAAATATTAAATGGCATGTAAAGTGAGTTATTCCTATTGCGAAAAGGAAGTTACATTAATTAATTCCTATGCAAATAATGTTAGTGTCGGAAGCTTAATCCACTCTTGGAAAAAAGTTAAAGAACTGAGGTTGATAAAAGGTAATGTAACAGGAATATTATGTGATTTTAGACATTGCGAATTTGAAATTGAAGAAAATGACTTAAAAAAGATCTTCCATTTTGTGGAGAAGAACATATTTCTTGAAAAAGATATAAAATTGGCCATCATTTTAGACTCTCCCAAAGTTGCACTAGTAATTCTTTTTAAAAGGAGATATAATTTTAAACAAATCAAAGCATTCAGCACTCCCGAAGTGGCAATTGACTGGATGTACTCATCGTATTGATTAATTACTACCATAGATTGATTTGTAAGTTGTCAAAGACTTTGGGCAAATGATGTTTAAAATTAAGTAATACCTTTTTCAATGTAGAATGATAAATTCTGAAATACCTAGAGACAAAAAAAGCTCCTCATTTGCATGAGGAGCTTTTCGGTGGGCCCAATGGTCTCGAACCAAGTACCACCTGATTATGAGTTAGGATTGGGGTATTTTTCATTTTCTTGCATATAGCTTCTTTCCCTTTGTTTATATGTGATTCAGGATTTAGGTCTTTTCTTATGATTTCCTTTAATTGCCCTTTTTTGATGAAATGTTGCACCTATGTTGCACCCAAGAATATTCATCTTGGTATCTTATACCAGTTATGACCTAGATGACATTTTTGGCATTTTGACACTTTGGTAAGTGATTTTGTGAATTTGATATGTGCACCTTGGAATGGTAGAATTACATTAATTCTGAATAACTAATCTATTACTTTGGATGTTCTTTTCCTTTTGAAATACCTGGATAAGGTATAAGCCATTGGTGTATTTTGAAACATCCAACTGAAACTCTTTTAATCCCTCTGCTAAGTGTATAGATTCTAATAGCCTTCCTGTAGCATCAGTTATTGTTAAAGTGGAGTGGGTAGAATTTCTTAACACCAAATTAACATGGGAATTTGTTGGATTTGGACACATTTCTAATGTCCCTTGATAGTTTTCATCTATTGATACTAGGCAGTCATTTGTTTGTCCACCATCTGTTATGGTCCAATGGAAATCTATGTCTAAAATGTTTCTAGCTGTAACAGCTGCAGGTAAACAATATTTATTGTTCCCAACATCAAAATTTACGTAATGTTTTAAATTTAAATTACTCCATCCAATTAATAAGGAATCGTAATTTTCTGTGCTAAGGTTGGTTTCAGAAAACATGTGCTGCATATCCCAAGTTTGACTGACAATCCAGTTGCCTAGGTTTTGATTGAAATTTGAACATCCCTTAAACATATTATCCATGCGAGTTACTTTACTGACATCCCAATTACTTATATCCTGGTTGAAGTTTGGACAATTTATAAACATATATCCCATATCGGTTACATTGCTTACATTCCAATTGCTTATATCTTGATTGAATGAAGTACACTCTCCAAAAGTATAAAACAATGAAGTAATATTACTAACATCCCAATTACTAAGATCTTGGTTGAAGTTTGTGCAATTTGTGAACATGTTTTGTATTTTATTGGCATTGCTCATGTCCCAGCTTCCGATGTTTTGGTTAAAGTTGGTACAGCCTTGAAACAACCTTAACATATTGCTAATATTGCTAATATCCCATGAACTGATATCCTGGTTAAAGCTTGAGCACCCTTCAAACATACTTTCTATTTGAGTTACATTACTGATGTCCCAAGTACTGATGTTTTCATTGAAGGAGGAGCAGTTGTAAAACATTTTTGACATATTGTTTACATTACTCACATTCCACGAACTGATATTTCCATTAAAAGAGTAGCAATTCATAAACATAAATTGCATGTCTGTAACATTACTTACGTCCCAATTGTTGAAATCTTGATTCATGCTTGAGCAATTTAAAAACATTCTATTCATGTTGGTTACCAGTGATAAATTGGGTGCATCTGTTGCATTAATATTTAAATTAATACAATTATAGAAGGCTTTGTACATAGAAGTCCACGGAATAGTTCCCCACTGATCTACTGATATTAATTTTTGGGAATCACTATTACTTGCATCAAAGTTGAGGGTAGGAAAATTTCCTTTAATTCTTATTGTGTGGGTTCCTATCGATGGAAAGGTATGCGTAATACTACTAACAAGTCCTGTAGTGTCGAATATCCCATCATTATTCCAGTCAACATCATAATTGTACCCAACATTAGTTGTTGGAATCGTTATTTGATTATCTCCTGAACCTCCTGGATTATCTGTTTTCCAAGTAGTAATAAATGAAGTGGAATCTATGGATGTTGCTATGGCATGTGGGCTAGCAAATATAATAATTAACAAAAGGATGATGAATTTTAAAAATGTACGCTGAAGTAATATTAATTTCATGATGTTTATGAATTAGGATTATAAAAGCCAGTTCAATATAATAAATATAATAACGGTTTAATCAGATTTTATTTATGTTGTATCCAGTTCAATCGTTTAATTATTATCTCTATTAAAATATCCAGCTCAAAAGTCAATTCAATCTCCTTAACTTCTAGTCCATAATAGAAGAACCTTTCTTTCCCAATATACCTGTAAGAATCTCTTTCTCTATACCGGTCTGGGATAGGTTCTAGAACAAATCCCCCTACTGGCGTCAGTTTGCAACTGGGGCCTTAGTAGTATACATCAGAACATCTAAAAACCAAACCCACCATAAACAAAAAAAGCTCCTCATTTGCATGAGAAGCTTTTCGGTGGGCCCACTTGGGCTCGAACCAAGGACCACCTTCAAAGCATTTATAACGGTTACAGGTGTTTATATAGTTTGTGTGCACCTTTTTGTGCACCTTTTGATTGTACTTTTTTCTAGTTTTATTTATCTTTCCTTTTCACAAGACTTAAATCTATAATGTTATAAAATGGCACTTGTAAAAATTGAAGGAAAGGCAGTTGAAAAATTGATAGAAGAAGTGAGTAAAGGAATTGGTACACTTTATAGACCAAGGGCTATTAGGAAGGAAGCTGAGGCTAAAGCTTTTAAAAAAGAGATTCTAGCTAATGCTGAGGCTAAAAAGATCCTTATTGAAGGGGAAGCTAACTTGGAATTGGTGCAAAGAACAAAGGAAAGGCTAGTTACTCAGGAGTTTAAAAGACAGTTGAATATAGAGGAAATTGTCGAGAAATCTATAAAATATCTTAATTCAGATGTATCTGATGACCCTGTGGATGATGACTGGAGGACTAGGTTTTTTAACAAATCACAAGACATTTCAGGTGAAGACATGCAAGAAATTTGGGCAAAGATTCTGGCAGGTGAGGTTTCCAAACCTGGAACAGTTAGTTTTAGAACCTTAGAGGTTATTTCAAACTTATCACCCAAGGAGGCAATTAAATTTCAAGTTGCATGTTCCATAGCATCACATGATGGACTAATATGGAAAATAAATAATGAAAATGCATTGGATGATTTTGATTTGAGCTACAGTGATTTGATGATGTTGAGAGATGCTGGTTTAATACATGATAATGATACATTAGTTCAAATCGCTAAAGTATTGACAAGTCATGGTACAATTAGTTACATTGGTAAGGACATGTATCAGGTAAAAAACATAAAAAATACTAATCTTAAGGAGTATAGATTCAATCAAATTGCGTTTACAACTGCAGGAAAAGAGTTGTATAAACTTTTAGATTTGGAATTAAATTCCAATTATATTATAAAGTTAATTAAGGACAGGAAAAATGAAGGTTATGAATTAATTAGAATTATGATACAAAAAGAAAGTAATTAAGTTTTTGTTCTATTCAATATAACCTCAACCAAAATATCCAATTCAAAAGTCAATTCAATCTCCTTTATTTCAAGTCCATAATAGAAGAACTTTTCCTTACCAATATACTTGTAAGAATCTCTTCCTTTATACTTGTCTGGGATAGGTTCTAAGTCAAACTCCCAGTTCTCATACTGCATACCCAGTTTGAATGGGAATTCGTGTTTTTTCATGTTGTTTGTGTTTAGTTTGGTTCATAAAAAAGCCATTCCTGATTGGGAATGGCTGCGTATAATAGATTTTGTCATTAGTCCTTTAATTCAAAAGATTTATCTAATTCTAAAAATGTGTTAATTACATTTTGTTTAGGTCCAAAAATGCGAATTGAACAATAGGTATCACCTTCATAAATTAATATGAATTTGTGATGCTGGCCATATTTGTCTGGGACTAGGGATGATATTAGTGCACTTTTTCCATTAAAATATTTTCTTTGAAAACTTGCATTAAGCTGGTTTTCATAGGCTTTTTTCCACTCTTGTATTTCAGCATGTGCATTTGGTGCTTTATTTGTAGCAATAATGAAGTCCGTACCACTTTGCCAGTAAGGATTAAACCTATAATTATAATCACTATTTCTTTCATTATAATCAGGGCCTATCGTTTTACATAAATAATCAAATGTGAAATATTCTGTGTGAATATAGTTTTGAGTAAGTAATTTGAAGCCTAGTAAAAGACCTATCACACCTATAGAAATCAGCGAATTTTTCTTTGTTATTTTGGATTTTGATTGCTTAAAGAATTGAATTACTTTCTCCTTATTGAGTTGTGAAGTAAGGCTCATGACGTGTTTGATAAATTGTTTCTGTTTCATGGGGCATTGGTGTACCTGTTAATAAATAATGAATGCACACTTTTCAACATAGTCCTATATAAGAGTGTTGTTCAAAACTGTGCATGATATTAAAATACGTGTTGTCATAAATGATAACCTATTCAGCTAAAGTAATCCATTAATTGTAGTTGTCAAATAATACAACAATGGAAAAGGAGATTCTTTACAAAAGAGTAGGGGCAAAGATCAAGTCTATAAGACAATCAAAAGGATTATCTTTAATGGATGTAGTGGGTAAAATAGAAGGTGGTATAGATAAGTCTAACCTATCAAGGATAGAAGCTGGAAGGACAAATCCTACTCTTCATACATTGTATAGGTTGGCGAGTTGCTTTGGTGTACCACTTAAGGAACTAGTTGATATAGAGTAGTAATTCTAAAATACTATATTTGGTCTATTCAATTAATAGAAATTATGTTTTTAAGGAAGTATATTCATATTCCATTTGTTATAATAATTTTTCTCCTGTCTGGATGTGCACCCATGTCTCAATCTTGGTGTTTAGAAGAGTTTAAAGGATTTTCTAATGCTACTGCTAAATATGAAAAGGAAACAGCTGAAATTTTTGAACATGGTTACTTAAAAGATGATTCATTACTAATAGATGAAATTATTTTTAAAGCTAAGGCTCTTACAATAAGTAAGTATGGCTTAGGATTGGATACAATGTCCTTTAAGTACTTAAAAAGAAAACTCCATACTGCAACCTATATTATTCCTGATGGTTATGAGGAGAATAGATATTTAAATATAGTCATCAAAAATTATGGGAAACCTAGAAAAAAATCCAAGTTATGTTCTGAATTGAACTCATGTAATTATGTTTTAATTTATTCATTTAAGCAAAAAAGGTTTTATTTAATCAGTGGATTTGAACATTCAGATTATCTTGAATTACATAAACAAGTGTCCAAAGATGGGGTTGATATTGCTGATATTTTAAAGTTTGCATTTAAGGATGAAATGCCTGAGAAATATTTGAAAAATTATTATTCAATGGAGAAATTGAACTGTAAATGTGATCATGAAATGTTCATTTTAGAAAATATTTATTGAAGTACCTAATATCAAAAAGGCTATATATTACTCAAAATACTAGCTAAAAAGCCCATATTTTATGCTGTACACCAGATTAACTCGTGATTTTGCTATTTTACAAGATATTTTGAAAAATCCACAATGCAAAAAAGCTATATAGTAATATGGTGCACAAAAATATAAAGTTTCAAAAAGGATAAAAAGGCGTGTGTGGACATTCTCTTGCTCACTGAATTAATAATGTTTGATTAGTATTATATGAATATGATAGTAAACAGAGATATTGAAGCATTTGTAAAGTTTCTTAATTCTTCCTTATCCATAGTGCAGGAGAATTTTATATTATCAGGTTATACTGATTTGGAATTAAGGCAAAAGATTGATGATTTTATCCAAGTAAACTGGGAAATACTAGTAGAACAGGTTATTTGTGGCAAAGGTCAATTTTTGGAATATTATGATAGTGGAGCAGATGTATATCCAGAATCATGCAGAGTTATTCTTCCAAATGCAGATAGTAGTAAGAAAATAATGGTAAAACCATTGGTGACAAAAGATGAATTTCAAAAGGATGTTAATCAATTAGAATACCTTGATTTCATCAAATTTGTATCCATTCAAGATTTATCTTTTTTCTCTGATGATCCTCCATTTACACATGTGATGTGTGAGGATCAATTTGAAAATCAATATTTTATTGATATGAAAGATTTGGATTTTATTCTTACGAACTTATAAATTCTGATTTTGGTATCCAATCACAAAATCCCTTCATCACTGAAGCTATAATACCCATCTGTAGTGATAATAAGATGATCTAATAATTCAATATCCATCTGTTTAGCACAACTGTCCATTCTAGCCGTAATGCTCTTGTCAGCTTTACTAGGAGATAATCTACCACTAGGATGATTATGCACTAGTATAAATCCAGAAGCATTACACTTCAAGGCTACACTCAATACTCTACGTATATCAATGATGGTACTTGAGATTCCTCCCTTGGATAGGTCATGTATTCCTAATAGCTTATTAGCCCTGTTAAAGTACATTACTTTTACTTCTTCATACAATTCAATGGTATGCTTATTCCAATGCTTTAGAACTGTCTCAAAAGCCTCTCTAGAGTTGGTTATATTCTTATGTGATAGGATAGTTGGTTTATAGGATATGTGTATCTCTGTTAATTGGTTCATGGTGTACAAATAAAATGCACTTGCAGAATCCATATGACCTTTATAGGTTGATGAAAAAGTGCAAGTGCTTGGTTAATTAAAGTTCTGCTTGTTGTTGTGAGGAATTCTGTTGTAGCATTCCAATAGGTAGATTAGATTGTACACCATTGTCCACTTCTGGTAGAAGTTCCTGTGGAATATAGACATTACGTGTATTCATTGTAATGATCTCTCCTGTCTTCTTATGTTCATATTCATAAGGTTCACAATCCTCTTTAGCAATAGCTCCTTGGATAGTTGTTCCAATAAGTGCTTGACAAGTCAATTCATCAAAGGTTGATGATATGTATGCCTTCTTTACAGTAGCATAAAATTGATTTGTCTGTTTTGATTGAACCATATCTATTCCACCCTGTATTTCTAGTGTGAAAAATGAAGTTCCATCTGTTCTTTGTCGTTGGTGATAGTTTGTAATCTGCAACATGGTAAGGTTGATTTTAAGGTGAATGATAATGCTTCTCCTGAATAGGTGGAACAAGGCTGATCTTTAATTGATATATCCTGCTCAAATTTCCTCCCAATGGAAAAGCTTAGGTGGGGGAGGAAGGAATTCAAGAACTAGTGGGGGTACTTGGCTAGGGAAGGATAGATGCTCACCACATCAAAGTCTTAAATTTTTTAGAAAAAAATATTGTTTGAAAAATCACTGGATTCAGTGATTGTAAGCAATGGAATTAAGTAATATATTTACAGCAATAATATATGTAATATGAAAGGGAAAATATTAATTATTCTTTTAATCTGTTTGGTTCTTGAAATTAATGCAGACTCTTTGAGCATTAATCGTAGATTGGATTCTCTGGAGAATGCTATAGGTTCTAGTTTAAATGAGCTTCATAAGTTACCCCAAGAATTTCAAGGTAGGCTGGATTTTTATCAAAATAGGATTAAATCTGTTGAGTCTAATCAATTGAATTATAAGATAGAGAAGGACTTATTAGAAAAGGCTTATAATAAAAATTACGAATGGTTAAATCTTTTTATTACGTTCATACTAGGCATAATAGGATTTGTTGGCTTTGCTGGATGGAAGGATATTTCAAAGATTAAAAAGGATTATCAGGAAGAATTAAATGAAGTAACAAAAATGAAAGCAAAATTAGAATTACAGTTTTCTTCATATCAATCCCAATTTGAGTCAATTAAGGAAATCAATACATCACAAGACAATAAAATAGAATTTCTGAATTTTAAGTCAAAAATATTGTCAATGATAGAAGATAGATTTTCAAATCCAAATATTTTATTGGAACATACTGAAGCTGCCTTAGAGAGAAATTCAGATGATCTGGAGGTTTCAAATGCAAAAGGATTGGCTTTAGTAAGGGTAAATCAGGTTCCAAATGCCCTTAAATATTTTAGGAAATTACATAGTAAATACCCAAATGAAAGAATGGTTGTATGTAACATTATTGAGGTATTGATTTTTGAGAATGAAATTCAAGAAGCAAAGAAATTATTAAGAGTGAATAAAGCTTTGTTAGGTGATAAGATTGTTTTGGAAATCAAGTTGTTAATGGAGGCAATTATCCAATATCATAAAAGTGATCTTGACGGGCTAAAGAATCTTGTGAATAAAATTGTAAATGAACAGAACCAAAGTGTAAAATTAAAATGGATTGGTCAGTGGAATCTTGCTGAAGCAATGTATTTTATAACTCATTTGCCTGAAAATGAAATGAAAACATATTTGCAAAATGTAATATGGTATTTCGATGGTGAAATTACAGGGGTTGAAGTTTTAGAGGCATTAGGTTTAGACCCTTTAAAAAAGAGTAAATAAGTTTTGGAGATGAATGCTTGTTTTACTGTTGTTATAAAATACATTCTGACCTCATATTTAAAAGGATTGGCATAAACTATTGGAAAATTAATTTTGCAAATTATCTTGCCTATTATAGCCTTTTTTGTTGTAGGCATAATTGAGACTTTAAATGATTCTGTGTTAATGTCTATAAATAGTTAACAGGTATAAAAAGATTATGAATAGAGAAAGTTTATTTAAAAAATATAAGGAATTAGCTCCTTTGTATCAACGAGTAGCAAATAATACCAAAGAAGCTTTAGAACAGTTTCTAAATGAAAATAACATTCCTTTTTTAGCAGTCACTTGCCGTGTTAAGGATTTTGATTCATTTTTTGAGAAAATTAGTAGGAAGAATTATTCAAACCCCTTCAATGAAAATGAAGATTTTTGCGGTGTTAGGGTTATACTTTATTATTCTGATGATATTACCAAACTTACCAATATTATCACTGATAATTACTTAATCAATGAGTCTGAAGACAAGTCAGAAAAGTTAGAACCAAATGAGTTTGGTTATCGTTCAAATCATATGATTATTAAAATTAAGGATTCATGGTGTGTGACCCCAAACTATGCAAACCTGAATAATTTGAAGATTGAATTGCAAATAAGAACTATTCTGATGCACGCATGGGCAGAAATTGAACATAAACTTGGCTATAAGAATAAACAACAAATTCCTACAGGTTTACAGAGGAAATTATATTTGATGAGTGCCAAACTGGAAGATGCTGATACTCAATTTCAAGAAATTAAAACTAAAGCTGATGAATTCAAGTCTGAAACCATTACTAATTCTGAGAAGGAAGGGAAGTTTACAGCTACAGAACTTAATTTGGATAGTTTATTGGGCTTATTAGAATATTATTTCCCTGAGAGTAGTGAAAGAAAAAGTGTTGCTTCTAGTCTTCTAAATGCTATTAATAAATCTAATTTGGGAATATTGGAAGTTGCAAGTATCGCTGAAATGACACAACCACTTGTTCATATTATTGAAAAAATATTGTTTGGAGAAAATGATCATGCCAAAACAAGTAGAGCTAATTTATTGGCTTATGGTCTAGCTGCTTTTGAGAAGAAATTTGATAGTAGTACTTGGTCTGGTTCTGAGAGAATTAAAGTTATCAATGAATTGAAGGATAAAGTAACAAAATAACATAGGTCAAAATATTGTAACTCCATAGAATTATAATTCTATGGAGTTACCCACCTCAAATTCAATAGGATTACCATGTCCCATTGAGAGAGTATTTAGGTGAATATATGTTGCAAATACCAATGGTGTACCATAATAATATATACTATATCATGTCCTCACAATAGGAGAATTTAATCCACTACCTCCACTAGAATTCATCATTCCATTGAGTAATGATTTCTTCTTTTCAAATTGATCTTTCAATGGTTCTCTGAATCTTGGATAAGAAGTATAAATACCAATCAACTCTTTCATAGAAACACATTTCTCAATCCTTTTAGAAAGGTCTTGAGCTGTTAGTGTTGATTCACACCAAGACAAAATCTTTTGTCCTGTAGAAGGCTTTAAAATAGCTTCAGGTTTATTCAAAAAGAGTCCTGTTCTGTCCTTAGAACAAGTAGTTTGATTCTTTGAGTTAAGATTAAATACTACAGTAAATTCATAGTCCAACCCATCTCTTTGAATAGCTTTTAAACCAACCTTTTCAGGAATGTATTTACCATTCTTTTGACTAAGTACATAATCTTGTTTAGTACGCATGGTACAGATGATATGTACAGGTGTGGTAAGTATCTTTTCTACAAAGGCTTTTTGCCTTGGAGTTACCTTAGACCAGTTGGTGAATGTATTTCCTGATAGCTTAGAATGAAAGTCTAAAAGGTGTTCCCAACAATGAGAGATGCTATCTATAATGATGACTTCCATACCTGCTTTATAGCAAATGTCAATAGCTTGAATATAGTTCTCAGGTGAGTATGGAGCTTCTAAGGTTAGTACATTGAAATTCCCAAGGTGAGCATATAAGTCAGCAGAGCCATGTTCAGTATCTATAATAGCTACTTTTGAGAGGTCATGCTGAGTTAATCCTTGAGCTAATAGGATAGAGGAATAGGTCTTCCCACTTCCTGCACATCCTTGTAATGCTAATTTGATCTTAGCTTGTTTACGTGTTGATTGTCTTAGGTTCATAATAGTTGATTTAAGATGGTTAAGGTTTTTGTTTAGAGTAGTAAAGAGTGTTACGCATTGGAGTATGGTGTACTGATATTATTTATTGGTACACCACACTAACTTGTTATAAGGGCATAAAAAAGCCCTGTATGATTTCTCATACAAGGCTTCAATTATCACTGGATTGTTTTGTGCACCGTTTTTTCCAAAACCCTATAGGGGTATACTGAAAAAGAGGTGCATGGTATTATATTAATTTATTATTAAATACCACATCATCTAATGGGAATATACTAGATAATATTTTTATGTATTTAGGCCTTGTTCCATTTTCCTTTGTAGGTTGATAACCATCAATTTTTATTTCAGCGATGGTCAGTAAGAGTTTGTCATATAGTTGCTTAGATTTCTTTTCTGGGGATATCTCTTTACTACTTGAAATAAAACGTAAGGTCTCACTTTTTAAAATTGGGTCAAGATTTTTAAGATTATTAATTAAGGAAACTATATTGTCTTTATAAGGTTCAAATAATGGGTTTTGAGTATATTTTTTCAAATAGTATATACCATCCTTTTTCTGTATACTTCTTATTATTTCCTTTCTGACCATGTAGAGTTCATAGTAAAATTCAACTAACAGTTTTTCTTCATCTGTCAATGTCACATTTTGATTATTTCTAACGATTAATGCATACTTCATATGTATTAATAGATGGTATTCCAAGGTGTATTCCCAGTCTTTTAATTCCATTGAGGTATAAGATTCTTTTTCATTTGAATTGAAGAAAATCTCCTCTTCTTCACTAATATCAAATTGTTTCTTAGTAATAGATGGTGAAAAACCAGAAGAAAAGATTTTACCCTGTTTGATTCCATCTATTAGCCAGTTTGCATTTTTCTTAGATTGTATTTCAGATAATCTTTCTTCAATAATTTGTTTGTTGCTTTTGACTAGGTTTTTATGAAGGAAACACAAAATCCCTTTCTTTAGATCATTGGAGCTTTTTTTAAGTGAAACTCGTTCATCATTTCCATTTGGGAAATAATATATTTCACCATATCCAACCAAACTATGAAGAATAAATTCATAAAATTCAGGAATACTATAATTCTCTTCAAGGAAATCTTCTGTAAAGTAATATGCAACATGAGAACTGATAACATCCTTGATAGAGTTAAGCTTGTAAGTTGAAACTTTTTCAAAATAGATATTTGTTAACCTGCAATTAAAAAATTGATTGGTTAAAGCTCCATAGGTCATGAAAATTGATGGAGAACCTCCAAACAAAGGGTATTTATTTATAAGATGTTTCTCTCCCTTGTTTAGTATAAAAGATTTAAGGCTTGGGAAGTTTAAATCCAATCCATTGGAAATTCTATTTGATGCATTAACCTTTTCAATGGTAGAATTGAAGTCTACTTTATATATTTTATGATAATAATAATATAGAATCTTGCTTTGGTCTTTGATTGATTTGTAAACTATTTGGTTGTCAGAATTACTTTTTTTAATAGGTTCAAATATTTCAATAAACTTCTCCTTTTGAAATCCTCCAAATGGTAATTGGTTGTAATTTAGTTCATTTGGCTGAGGAAGTATGACATGAATTTCACCTTTAGTTCTTTGGCGTGCTAAAGCTTGAAGAATTGAATTACTTCCTCCTGAAAATATGCCATAAGCTCCATTACTCGGATTAGGCACAGTATATGGTGGAAGTATTATAATAAAAGCATGATTGTTTTTTTCAATACTCACTCCAGTGCTAAAGTTCGTACCAACATTACATTTATTAGGATTATATCTATTATCTTTTAATTTCTTCTTTTTTTGACTGAAATTTGATTGGGTGTTTTTCTGAGTTGTACAGTTTTGAATTTGATCTCCATATTTTTCAAATAGTAAATACCCAATTCCTTTTCCATTTCTTTTTGCATTAGAGCAAATGTCATCAGCTAAGGCTTTTGAAAAACAAAGAATGTCAATTTCTTTTCCTTTTTTGATTAAACTATCAACTAATTCACAAATCTGACTGTCGGTATTATTGTATTTAGTTCTTCTGTTAAAATTTAAAATTAAGCTGCTTTGTTTTGTAAGAATTGGTTGGCGAGGAGATTCTAAAATATGTAATTTGTTTTCTGTTAACTCAGATAGGTATTCAATTACAACTTTAGAGGCTTCATTAAATGTTGCACTTAGGATTATGTTTTTGTGAAGCACATCTTTCCACCTCCAAAGATTGAAAATATACTCCTCTTTAAAGTTATGGATTGCATCATGTATTTCATCATAAATTATGATGACCTTTTTGTTGTTTTGCTCACAATTGGCAATTAGTTCTCTTAGGTATTCTCTTCTTTTGTGAGAGTTAATTATATGTTGATCTCCTGGGTTTCCTAGTAGTGCATTGGTAGTAACTACATGAATTCTCTTATTAAAGAAGGAGGAATCTAAATTGTCTTCATTTGAATCATCCACCTGATCTATTTTCAGTATGTCTGTATCATCTTCTAATATGTCTGAAACTTTATTATAATATTGATTTACTAAACTTTTAAAAGGTGCAGCAATTAAGATTACATAATTTGGATCAGAGTCATAAAATCTTTTTGCAGTATGGGTAATAGAAAAGGATTTACCCTGTCCTACAGCTGCATTGATTACAATAGTATTTTTTTCTTCAAGGTTTATGTTTTCTTGGATGCTTTCATTGATATACCCTTCTTCATTTGGTTCAAGAGTTACTTTGTTAGAAGTAATTAAATCTGGAAAATCTTCAGGGTTAATTTCTTTAAATTCAATAGGATGATCTATGAATACTAGTGTTATTTCATGCATGCCTGTAGGGTTAAGATTAACTTGTGCTCAAAATAGTAAATCAAGACTTTTTGAGCTAGTCATAGATTATTTAATTTGAAAAATATGAGGCTTTGAGAAAATGAGTTATTTTAGTGTCAAATTGAAATGAAATGAAAGAGTTAAGTAAGAATTTTAGTGAAAATGCAGTAATAATTATAGGTAATGGATTTGACTTGGCTCATAATATGCCTACTTCCTATCGTGATTTTTCAAGATATTTACTGAATGAGAAAATATTAACTCCTTTGTTTCAAGGTAAGCCTAGCATTGAATTTTTCTTACAGAGTTTCATAGATTTACATGAAGGTCTAAGATATTCTTATCATACAATGAGTGCTCCTAGAAAGGATAGTTCAAGATATTTTGTGATCAAGTTTTATACTAAATATGATAACAGACCTGAGTTAGATTTAGATGATTTTCAGAAGGATTTTAAAATGGATGAAGTTCCTTTTTTAAATATGTTATCAAATAAATTTTTAGGAAAATTATTTTCTGGTAATTATACCAATTGGTTTGATATAGAACAGAATTATTTTGTGGAATTACAGGAGATATTAGAGACTTATGACGGCGTAGATTCAGAAGATGATATCAAAGAGAGCTTGGAAAAATTAAATGAAGATTTAAAAGAACTAAAAACTTTATTGGCTGAATACCTCAATAGGTTTAGTGCTTCTCATAAAGATGAAGTTCAAATGTTTTTTGAAGAAAATTTTGATGATAAAGATATATTTAGGGTAATTAATTTTAACTACACTAATACTTTTGATAAATTATATAAAAGCAAAATAAAACCAAGGAGCTTAAAGGTGAGATCAAGTTATATTCATGGTAAATTAAATGAAAAGATAATATTTGGATTTGGGGATGATGGTAATGATAGTTACAGAATGATGAAGGATACTGGCATTAATGAATTTTTAAGATGCTTTAAAACTTTTCATTATGCTCAGGACAGCATTTATAGACTTGTACTTGAAGAGGTGAAATCATATGATGATTATGAAGTTTATATATTAGGACATTCGTTAGGGCGTACAGATAAAACTTTTTTAGCAGAATTATTAAATTCAAAGAAATGCCTTAATATTCATTTGTTTAAGAGGGAAGATAGATTAAATGATAGTGAAAAGGAAGAAGATTTATGGGAACTACATTGTAATCTTAGTAGGATTTTAGAAAAAGATACAGACTTTAGGAATAAAATAATTCCAATAAAGAATAGTAGTCATTTTCCTTATGTAACTGGAGATAATGAAATAATAGCCTCTAAAAATTTAGAAATTTATGGAGTTGATGATCAATTAGCTCAAGTTGCTGGAATTCATCGGCGAACAGTTTAATTTTGAATAAAGATTAGCTGTGCTTAAAATAGTAAATCAAGACTTTTTGAACTAATACTGGATTATTTTATTTGATAAAATATGAAGCTTTGAGATAATGAGTTATTTTAGTGTCAAATAATATTGAAATGAAAAATAAGGGAATTAAGCATAGTTCAAATGCTGTCGTCATAATAGGTAATGGATTTGATTTGGCACATGATATGGAAACATCTTATAAGGATTTTTCAAAATGGTTTTTTAAAGAAAAGGTCTTTAATAGGTTATTGTCAGGTGAAATAGATGTGGATATATTCAATGAAACCTTTAAAAATATTTATAGGCAAATGGAAGTAAGTCCAAGAGGAAGGAATAACTTGAGAATTGAATATGAATTAACTAGAGATGTAATAAGACATAGACAGGGAGATCAAAATGTTATAATTAAAACCGTCTATTCTGCTTTTATAAATAATGGAGCGTATATTAAAAAATTGATTTTGAATAAATTTTTAGGAGAATTGTATACTGGAAAACATAATAGTTGGTTTGACATAGAGCAAGCTTACTTTGATGAATTGGTTGAAGTATATGAGAGTTACAAAACCAAGTACACAGATAGGGGAAATTCTGTAAAAAGGCTTAAGAGTTTAAATGAGGACTTTGAGAATGTTAAAGAGTTATTAAAAGAGTATTTACAAACTATTGAAATTGGGAATAATGATGATGTATTAAAATTCTTTCACACTAATTTTATAGGTAAAAGAAACGTTAAGATCATAAACTTTAATTATACCAAGACAATATCCAATTATCTTGATGAAATTTTGAATTCTCATGGTGATCAAGTTGGAGTCTCTTCTGAGGATGTGAATTATATTCATGGAGAATTAGAGGGCAGAATAGTATTTGGTTATGGCGATGATGGTAATGAAGATTATAGAGCCATGAAATTTACTGGAATAAATGAATTTTTGGAAAACTTCAAGACTTTCGACTATCTCCACAATTCTAATTATAGAGCAGTGATTAATGACCTTTCAGTGCTTCCTAATTATGAAGTTTATGTTCTTGGACATTCCTTAGGAGTTACTGATAAAACATTATTAGGTGAAATAATGGATTCAGATAAATGTTTGAATATTCATTTATTCAAAAGGCCTGATTTGGAAGAAAGTTATAAAATTTTTGATTTGAAGAAGCTACACTTCAATCTAAGTAGAATATTGGAACATGACAGGAGTTCTAGAAATAAGATTGTTCCAATAGATATATCTAGTCATTTTCCATATATTGAGGGCCTTGATGATTTATTAATTCATGAGAAACATAATCAGATATATGGACCAGATTGGGTTAGAACATATGATGATGATCTTGATAGTTATATTTATAAAACAGAGAATGAAAAGTTTTAGACCGTTTTAAAAAATAGCTGCATTACTAGTCAAATAATACAGCTACCTTTCTAGGTGTTTAATACCCACCCAAGTCTTTTCATATGTTCACTAATTTTCTTCTGGACAATCTTACCATATGACTCTTCAGTTATTGAGATTTTAGAATGACCTAATAGTTTTGAAACTATTTCCATAGGAACATCATTATACAATAGTACAGTTGTTGCAAAAGTCCTTCTAGCCATATGATGAGTTAACCATTTATCTATACCAGCAAGGCTTGCTACTTCTTTGATATAAGCATTAAACTTTTGATTGCTGATCTTAGGTAGAATGTATGGATGACAGTCTTCATACTTATGTATGATCTTTAAGCTAGGATTCAGTAAAGGGATAGAAAGCTCCTTTTGAGTCTTCTTTCTCTTCATCTTAATCCATAATTTATCATCAAAACCTTTGACAATATGACTAGTATTTAACTCTGTCATTTCATTAAAGGCTAATCCTGTATAGCAACAGAATATAAACATATCCTTCACCTTTTGAAGTTTTTCAATAGGAGTTGTAAACTCTTCAAGTAGTTTCAGTTCTTCAGGTGTAAGATATGTGATAGTCTTCTTTGATTTCTTTGCTTTATACAGAATGAAAGGGTCTTTGTCCAATACATCTTCAGCAATAGCAATCTTAATGATCTTTCTAAATCTCTGTATCACTTTAAATGTGGTATATGTACTGAGCTTTTGCTTAGATCTAAGAAAGAATTCATAATCCTTAAGGAACTTTAAATTTAGTTCTTTGAATGGATAGTCTTTCCTTTTGTACTGCCGTTTGATGTAGGATTCCAGATGATTATAAGCTTGCCTAAACTTGGCGTAAGTACCTATTGAATAATCTATTCCAACTAATTGTAAAAGACGTTCATTGTGAGCTTGAAATGATTGTAGGACTTTGGCTTCCTCTAATTTTGGTACACCACTGTAAATTCTGTAAATCTGTTCTACAGTGAAATGTTCTTCCTTAACTTGAAGCAATAAAAAAGCCTGATTAAGTTTAGACTCAATCAGGCTTAGCTGTGTGTTGATTTGGTTTGCTTGTTCATGGAATTTATTTACTTTTAGAATATCAGGAATCCAATGATCTGGTGAAATGAATTGACCAGTTGAAAAGTCCTTTCTCTTAGTTTCATAGGTTATCCTACAAATAATAGGACATAGACCTATCTTATTCATTCTGTTTTTCTTCAGAAAGAATAAGGTGAATAGTGTTATGTTGTTCATGATTTGGTGGATTTTTCTTAAATGAAAGTATGTACCACTTAATGTGCACCTTGAAAAAGTGAATTTGAGTGGATATTGAGATTGGTTCAGGAAATTGATGTTTGTACTTAGAATTGAAAAGTGCACTGTAAGTGACTGAAATAGTGTAAAAAAGAAAAGAGTCACATCTTCATTACTGAAAACATGACTCTTAACGGGTGGGCCCACTTGGGCTCGAACCAAGGACCACCTGATTATGAGTAAACTACCATTTGGAGTTTAGTTGGTTGATTAATAGGTTTATATGTTTTGTTAGTTTTTTGAATTTGCACGTTTTTTGCATGTTTTTTCGATCTTTTCGGATATACTTTTGGAGTTTTGATAAAGCGTTGAAATCCTTATTGTAAGAAATATTTGTGACTAAAAAAGACTAATTTACAGCCCAAATTCTTTGATGACTTACACCTAGCAGAAACTAAAATATAAATGAAAAATTTGCCTATAATTTTATTCATTGTAATACTATCAATATTTACTTCTTGTAAAACTGACAAAACAGAAGATTATATAATTATCTCAGGAAAGATTGAAAACCCTAATTCAACTTCATTTAGTATTCTAAATAGAAATCAAGATTTAATAAAAATCATTCAACTAGAAAAAGATGATAGCTTTAGAGATACATTATACGTATCTGAAGGATATTTTAGTTTGACTGATGGAAAAGAGAATAAACAAATCTATTTGAAACCAAAATTTGATTTAGACTTAACTATTAACACAAAAGATTTTGACGAATCTATTTTTTACACAGGGGTAGGTTCTAACGAGAATAATTATTTAGCAGAAAAATATCTTTTAGGAACCAGCTTTGGTGAGCTTGATTATTATGGTTATTACGCAAAACTTAATGAAAGGGAGTTTTTAAAGTTAACAGATTCGTTATATAATGTTCGAACAAACCTGTTAAATAACTATGCTAATTTAGATGATGATTTCATTTTCCTTGAGTCTAAATCACTTGAGTTCGGTAAACTAATTAAATATTCGGAATTTGAAAAAATGAAATGGTATGTGGGTGGGGATAAGGATTTTAGAGTTTCGGGCAGCTTTCCAGACCCTTTTGTCAATATAGACCTGTCAAATGAAAAACTGCTTAATTCTCCTGCTTATTTATCCTTTATTCAAGCTTATTTAAGTGAAAAAACGATTGAAAGAATAAGTAGAAATGATGAAAGCTTAGATTATTCCTTGGAGAATATTTTTACGATCAAGGAAGAAGTTGGAAATAAAAAAATTCAAGAAGAATTAGCCTATTATATGGGTAAATGGCGTTTGACTGGAAAAAAAAATGTTAGTACAATTTTTAATGAATTAGTACCTCTATTGACAAATAGAGCATATCTAAATGTGGTTACATTACAATATGAAAAGTTGAAAAAAATGGAAAAAGGTGCTATTTCGCCAAGCTTTATATTAAAGGATATTAATGATAATGATATTTCTCTGAACCAATTAAAGGGAAAATTAGTATATATTGATATTTGGGCGACTTGGTGTTTGCCTTGTATTCAGGAAATACCGAGTTTAAAAAAAATGGAAGAACACTTTAGTGGGAAAGACATTCATTTTGTGAGTATGTGTTATTCAGATGAGTTAGCGTCATGGAAAGGAATGGTTGAAGAAAAGGAATTAGGTGGAATTCAACTTTTTGCACCAGATGAGAATATTCCATTTTTTAAAGACTATTCTGTTGAAGGAGTACCAAGATTTATATTAATTGATAAAGATGGGAGAATTATTGATAGTGCTGCTAAAAAGCCTTCTCACCCAAAACTGATTGAAGAAATAGAAAAATACTTATAAAGTACTTTTGTTTCCGTCAGAGTCCTTCAGGTCGACCATGATGTATGTAAGTCACCGCTGCCGCGAGCATGTTGCTCGTGGTAAACATTAGTATACCGCACAACATCCAAATCAAAACCACCCAAAACCAAAAAAGCTCCTCATTTGCATGAGAAGCTTTTCGGTGGGCCCAATGGGCTCGAACCAAGGACCACCTGATTATGAGTAAACTGCCTTTTTGGGTTTAGTTGTTTGATTAATAGGTTTATGTGTTTTGTTGACTTTTTGAATTTGCACGTTTTTTGCATGTTTTTGTAGGTGCTTTTATTGGTTTTGATTATATTCTAAGGAAATAAAAAGTATACTTGAAAGAGAAATAAACGCAATTTATTGCGTTTATTTACTAGTTAGCAGTAATTGCTTATTGATGGAAGAATAGGGGTAGAGAGTTAATACAGTAAATCATTCCGTAAAAAGAAAAAGAAAGTGGAATGGTTAGTGTCAATTTTCCTAACCAAGAATTAATTTAAGTGACTAAAACTTGGATTATCAGATAGCAACTGAACTTCTTGATCGTATTAATACTATTTTGAAATTTAAAAAAGAAAACTGTTAATGCCGACCCTTGAAGTAGTACATGAAAACAACGATTATATAGTCGTAAACAAAAAGGCTGGACTTATAAGTGAAAAAAGTCCTTACGAAGATTACACTGTAGAGGATCAAGTTCTTAATCACCTTTTAAAAAATAAACGAAAGCCCTATATTGGAATAATACATAGATTAGATCGCGTGACCAGTGGAGTATTGATTTTTGCCAAGAAAAAAAGCATTCTTGTGGAATTTAATGATCTATTTAGTAGCCGGAAAGTTCAAAAAACTTATTTGGCAATTGTTAAAAGAAAGCCACTAAAGAACAAAGAAAAATTAATTAATTTTCTCGTAAAAAATAACATAGAAAAAAGAGCAGATATAGTCCAATCAAGATCAAAAGACTCCCTAGAATGCATTCTTTCATATCAAGTTATAGGCAAAAACGATATTGGTTATATTTTAGAAATAAAACCAAAAACTGGTCGATTCCATCAAATAAGAGCCCAATTAGCAAATATAGGGCTCCCTATTATTGGAGATGAAAAATATGGTTCAGATCAAAAATACTTCCCTCTAGGTATTTGTCTTCATGCATGGAAATTAACCTATCAAGACTCTAGTTCTAAAGAATTCAAAACCTTCGAAGCAACTTTGCCAAAAAACGATTTTTGGAGATTCAAATCAATCTAGAATTTGCAGCTAAAACAGGGGTAATCAAATAATTTATAATGATACTTCGCAAAGAAACTACCAATTATTTTAATGTATAGGTAATCAAAGTTTTCTCAAATATTTTAAGGGCAAAACTCGTTTTATTCAGCTTGTAGTACCTCTCTGCCGGAGAATGTTACTCGTGGTAAACAAATAGTATACCCGCAATATTCTTTCAAACCACCCAAAAAACAAAAAAGCTCCTCAAATAAATGAGAAGCTTTTAAGGTGGGCCCACTTGGGCTCGAACCAAGGACCACCTGATTATGAGTAAACTACCTTTTAGGATTTAGTCATCTGATTAATAGGTTTATACGTTTTGTTGATTTTTTGAATTTGCACGTTTTTTGCATGTTTTTTCAGTGTATTCTGATATGATTCTAGAGATTTGATAATGTGTAGAATACGTTCTTCAAAATTAAAAAGTGTGACTTAAATTTAATAATTTACAGTCCAACTTCTGCTGACGATATACATGTCCGAGTAAATGTAGCAACTCCAGCTGTTAGCCTACGTCAAGATTGGGGACTATTTTATAATCAACTTCTCACTGTAAATCCTTTCACTGTTTGAAAATAGTTCAAGCAAATATAAACCCGATACAAAGGTTGAAACGTCCAGACTGACATCCCATTGACCTTCTTCAAATTTATCCTTTATCAAAATACGCCCATTCAAATCTATCAATCTGAATGTTACCCCAGAGAGGTCATGGATATGAATATCAAGCAAATTATGAACCGGATTAGATCCTATGGTGACATTCTCTGGTACTACTTTTATAAAGGTACTATCCGGCAAATTGACCGTATGATTTGTAATTCCATTCAAACAATAAGGGTCATACAAATTGTTATCAGTAGTTAAAAAAGTATCCTGCTCCATTTTTGTTGGATCTATCTTCCCTACATAAAGCCGCCTTTTACCTTCATGTTTTTGGGATTGCGTTCTTATTAATAGTTTATTGCCATCGGAAATTTCAAGATCCACATTTTGAAAATGAGCTGTGGAATCCACATAACTATCCAAAATTTCACCATCTGCATTGAGTTTAAATAATTCTAAATACCGAAAACCACCATAATTAAATTCATCTTTCCTACGGTGACCGGTTCCTAAAAATATATTGTCATCTCCAAAATTAATTAGTTTAGGTGCATCAAATTCCAAAGTATCCGACACCAGGTATTTTTGCCATAAGGAATTTCCGTCCTGATCTATCTTATTCAATTCTATCGGCCTATATTCATTCAAACCAATTGACGCCGTAAGAAAAGAGCCATCCTCTAATTCTACCGAAGAATAGCCAATTTTCTTATAAATAAAATCTTCTGAATCCTGTTCCCAATCCAATATATTGAACCATTCCAATTCTCCTTCATCATCCGTTTTTAAGATAAATGCCCTCGTCCAACCAGGAGTACTTTGATCAAAATAAGGAGGCCTTTTTGCATCACCAGTTATTAAAAAACCTCCATCTTTACACTTTATTACCTGATTCGGATCTGCATAGTCGAAACTATCGTATTGTCGGGACCAAATTTCATGTCCTGACAAATCAAATCTACTAAGGTAAAAGTACTGTGGAGATTCATAAACCCTATGGATTAGCATTAAAGAATTATCATCCATATAAATTATTGGAATTACACCGTCCTCGTCCAAGACATCCAAATTTCTAAACCAAATAAATCCACCACAAGCATCTAACTTCAACAGGAACGCATCATGATAGTAGGTATTCTTTATCACAGTACCAGAAACAAAAATATCCCCTGTCCTGGGATCTTCAGTAATATCCCAACCCAGAAATAGATTGTTCTCGTCTGCAAGTGTATGTTTCCATAATATCTCACCTGCATCATTCACCTTTATTATCTTATAAGCACCTCCGCTTTTTTCATCGTAGCATAACATAAGGATTCCTCCATCTACAGATTCAACAAAAGCATGCGAACGTTCAATATTCGTACGGAATACCCAGGGAGTCTGAGCACACAACGAAAATAAAGGCAATAGTAAGAGAAGAATCAAATATTTCATTTTCAATCTTTTTTAATTTATCAATATCCTATGATAAGTTAAAATTAAAGAAATAAACTTATTTAAGAATCAATCCTATCGAAGTAATTGACTTTTTTTAGCCTAAAAAATAGCTATCTTCCTCATTATAAAAGTAACCTAATGAAGATTTTACTATAGTTAATTTTAATTACAGTACTAGTCAGCTGTTCCCCCGACCGAACATCTGAAATTGATAAAAACCCTACTTTCAATAAGATCTTTACCAATGCCGAGATTGCCGATTTAGATCATCTGTACACTTTTTTCAGTACATCCATCTGTAGTGATAATGAGATCCTTGTATAACGGCAGCAGAAGTTGGATCAATGATGTTTAAATATTAAGTAATACATTCCTCAGTGTAGAAAGGTTAATTCAAAATACCTGGAAATAAAAAAGCTCCTCATTTCTGAGAAGCTTTTAAAGTGGGCCCACTTGGGCTCGAACCAAGGACCACCTGATTATGAGTAAACTTCCATTTTGGGTTTAGTTACTTGATTAGTAGGTTTATGCGTTTTTTTATATTTTTGGATTTGCACGTTTTTTGCATGTTTTTTCAGCATATTTTGATAGCTTTTTGAGTTTTGAAATAGTGGTTTTAGGAAAGTATATTGTGAATAAAATTTAATAATTTACAGTCTAATTACTACTTACGTAATACAAGATGAAAAAGATATTTCTATTTTATTTAATTTTTGGATACTTAAAAAGTGCGGCATGTTCATGTAGCGATATACCAAAATTAAAAGAGTCAGTGGAACATGCTGACTTGATTGCTACTGTTGAATTAATAGATTTCCATTCCTTTATTGAAGAATATGAACATGATGGAGGATATTATAGACTTAAGGTATTAGAAGTCTTCTCTGGATATCAATTTGACACAATTATAGTATTTGATTTTGGATCGAGTTGTAATTTTGGTTTTTCAAAAAAAAATGAAGAATACCTTGTATTTGCAAATCACATAAAGGCTCCTCAGAATGGGGAATATTTTGGAGTACATAGCTGTAGTGGAACTACGTTGAAGTCTAATTTTAATGATAGGCTTGAAGAATTAATGGATATAATTAAAGAAAATAATAATTCTGAAATTGACCTTGTGGATATAGAGGAAAGTAATTCTCAAGAGAAATTACCTCAATATAATCTCCTAGTAATACTTTCAGAATTCTTAATTATTTTGGCTTTACTAATCATTCTAATTAAAAAGAAGGTATTGAGTAAACGTACAGATTAACCACCATCAGAGTCACCTGAAAGGGACTCTGATGTATCTTGTTAGCAGGTCGGTATTCAGATATCTCAGAGTCCTCACTGTGTGACTCTGAGGGGATGTAAGCCCAAAACAAGGATCTTTAGCTAAATTCAGCCTAAGTCAAAATGCAAAAAAGCTATGTATATATGTAGATAACATTTTGGTAAAGAGTCAATAAGGGCAAGAGGGCGCGTGTGGACATTCTTGTCTGAATTTGGTAATATTCAAAAATTACAATTATTAGTATGGCATCAGTCAAAGGAAAAGTAGTTGAGATATTGCTGAAATTATTATTTTTTCCTGCAGGAATTTTGGTAATGTATATGTTTTATAGCCACAAAGATCAACTAGGGGAAAATTATGTAAATAACCTCCATCTGACCTTTAGTGGAAAAGTTGTTGATAAAACACTAGTAACAGGAGATAGTGGAATGTTGTATTTAGATTCTGTAACAGGTGTTGATGAAGATCATGATCCACGTGATAGTTTGACCTATTATTTTATTTTGATTATTGGTAGCGAAGCAGAATTTATTACTACTGGTATACATGGGTATGAAATAGGAGACTCAATTTATGTAGATAGTTATGATAGAAAGATTGAACATTACAGGAATGGCAATTTTGTAGGTGAGTTCAAATTGATCATGACTAGATTCGCTCCTTTATATAATAAAGCTAAAAAATTACATCGATTATAAAAGCTGGAGTATAATTAAGACACTAATGTTGTCATTCTTGTTTGTGCCCGTGAAGCAGTATGGATTGCGATTATTAACTTGTTACTACTAATTGAATGAATAGACGAATAAAATTTATAATAGGATTTGGAATATTAGTAATGGGGTTGTCTATTTTCTCAAAATCCATTTTTAAACCATTCGCAAATACTGAAACAGTTATAAATAAAATTGGTTGCAGGTTATTTGAACTAAACACTATTTCTGTTATGTCTAATTCTAATTTGGATTTAAATAAGGTTCAAATAAAAATCAGTGACAGAATTGTATTTGAAGATGGTAAACAACAAAACAGAATTGGACAAAAATATGGATTTACCATACTTGACATTTATTATGATGAGCTTTTAATAGCAGAAGTCGGACACTTTAAAAGGAATAATTGGTACTCGAATGGATATGAAATTGAATTATCAAAAAAAAGCAACAACTTTATTGTGTATCATCAAATAAATGGACCTGATGCAAAAAATGATAACTTTCAAAAAAGGTATGTGTATAATGCCCTGAAAACTTTGACTCGCATTGATTTTTTAAATGAACAGGGCGAAATATATAATACTGAAAAAAAGGGTGGTAATAAGGTAAATAGTAAATAGGAGGTTTAGTGGTTTAAGAAAGTTCCTTCCCCCGAAGCCGAGAGCATGTTGCTCGTGGTAACCAAATAGTATACCCACAACATTCTTTCAAAACACCCAAAAACAAAAAAAGCTCCTCAAATAAATGAGGAGCTTTTCGGTGGGCCCACTTGGGCTCGAACCAAGGACCACCTGATTATGAGTAAACTGCCTTTTTGAGTTTAGTTAGTTGATTAATAGCTATATGTGTTTTGTTGGTTTTTTGAATTTGCATGTTTTTTCGACTTATTGGGATAAGTATTTATTGTAGTCATGGCATAAAGAAATATAATGTGATTTTAATTTGATTATTTCGAGTGAACTTTTGCTTGGAGATTTACAATTTAAATTTTTTGATCGCTCACATGACAAGCATCTAATTGATTTATTTTTTTAATAGAAGAAAATATATAATTTGTGCGAAATTTTAATTGTATCCAAAATTAAAAGTGTGTTGAGAGTATTTATTTTTCTTTTTGTTATTACATTTCAAGGGTTTTGTCAGGGTTTTTACCAGGATAATTCAACCTATTTGTCTTGGTTAAGGCATTCTTCTATAGAATTTCATGATGTTGATAATGACAATGATTTAGATTTATTAATGACAGGTTATAATACAGGTTTTTCAAATATTTCTACTCGTCTTTATAAAAATGACGGTGATGGAGAATTCAACAGTGTTAGTACTCCTTCCATTACTGATTTTGCATATGCAGATATAATATTTGGTGATATTGATAATGATAATGATTCGGACTTGTTAATTACTGGTTATAAAGAATGGTTTCATAGTACTCACTTGTTTGTTAAGGATACTGTAGGTAATTTCATCAGTCAGGCTAGTGGAATGATTGGTGGAGCAAACGGAAGTATAGATGTTTCAGATGTCGATAATGATGGCGATCTGGATGTTTTTGTTACTGGTTTTTCAAATACAGAATTGGTCGATTCTAGGCTTTACTTAAATGACGGAACAGGTGTGTTCACTCAATCTCAATTCGGTTTTTTTACAGATGTTGGTTATAGTTCAGTAGAATTTGCTGATGTTGATGGAGATGGAGATGAAGACCTTTTTCTTGCTGGAAGTCAAAATAACTATATCTATGATGAGATAGCTCAGTTGTATTTGAATGATGGAACAGGAATTTTTAGTGAAGATACTTTAAATTCATTTGAAGCATTTTACAATGGCGATATTGCATTTGCGGATATTGATAATGATGATGATCTTGATTTGTTTATAACAGGCAAACTTACCCCAAAGTTATATCAAAATGATGGATCAGGGAATTTTAGTTTAATTACTGGAACCTCTTTTATTGGAGCCATAAGGGGAAGTGCTGATTTTGGTGATATAGATAATGATGGAGATTTAGATTTAATTATTTGCGGAGAGGATTATTATCAATCTTATGAAAAAAAATCTATACTATATTCAAATGATGGGTTAGGAAATTTTACATTGTTAGACGACTCTACTTTTGTAGGGGTATCATATGGGGATGTATCCTTCGCTGATATTAATAATGACTGTGATTTAGATTTGGTCATCACGGGGGAGGGGAATTCCAACCAAGCTGTGGGAGGGTTGTACTTGAATATCCCTACTGATAATATTATCTCATGTGGGAAATATACTTGGATTGACGGTATAACGTATTTATCAAGTAATAATTCCGCTGAATATATTATTCCGGATACGATGGGGTGTGATTCAATTGTTAAACTTAATCTGACAGTAATTGACATTGATACAACAATCACTTGGGATGGATTCAATATCGTTTCTAATGAAAATAATGCGGAATATAGATGGTTAGATTGTAATAATAATTCAGTTGGGTTAGGAGTAGAAAGTCAAGAATTTTCACCAAGCTCTAATGGTGTATATGCGGTTGAAATAACTAAAAATAGCTGTATTGATACATCTGTATGTATGGTTATTTCTAATGTTGGGATTAAGGATAATTCTGGGGTTAAAATTGTATCTGTATATCCAAATCCCAATTCTGGTATTGTGAATATTAATTTTGGTGATCTAATTAATTCCACCGTAAAAGTTTTTGACATAGTTGGGCAAAAAGTTTATCAGAAAAGCAATATAGAATCAATGGAGATTCAATTTGAATTGAATCAACCCCAGGGAGTCTATATACTTCAAGTCATATCTACAGAATATGTAGAAGAATTTAAAATAATTGTAAAATAATAATATTGGATTTGCAACAAAAATTCGATGTTAATATCTTAACATTCTTAGAGTTTTCTATCCGAGTAAATGTGGTAATTCCACTATTAACCAATTTATTGTATGACAACTTTCCCATTTATGATGCCTCCATTGGAAGTAAATAATTCAAGAAAATAAATACCAGATTGATACCCTGAAATATTTAGACTTGCAACAAAAAGTCGGACATTAATATCTCAACACTCTTAGAGTTCTCTGTCCGAGTAAATGTAGCAACTCCAATTCAAGTCTTTGTATAACTGTAAGTCGTCAAAGAAGTTGGACTATAAATTATTAAAATTAAGCCGCGAATTCTTCACTGAAGAAAAAATTATCACGAAATACCTGGTAAACAAAAAAAGCTCCTCAGTTCTAAGAAGCTTTTTTTTTGTGGGCCCATCCCGAAGCTTCGGGAGATCACCTGATTATGAGTAAACTACCTTTTAGAGTTTAATCACTTGATTAATAGCTTTATGGGTTTTTGGGGTTTTTTGAATTTGCACGTTTTTTGCATGTTTTTTCGGCATATTCTGATAGGTATTTGGACTTTTGATAATTGTTGAAATCATTATTTTTACAAATCGTTGTGACTTAAAAAGACTAATTTACAGTTCAAATTCTTTGACGACTACAAGTGAGCTAAAGTCTTAATAACCGAAAAGCAAAATATGGACCTTTATATTATCTACAATATGGTTAGTTTGGCAATTAGAATCTAAATAAGTCGTTGATTAGATATTATCATGATGAATAAATAAATTGAATTCAAATGAAAAAAGCATTAAGCATTTATAAGATAGTTACACTATTCATTATTTCTATATTGTCCACCGTACAAGGTCATAGTCAAACAGAAGTTTTTTGTGAGGAAATAAAGATGTATTGCCCAGAAGCCAAATTAATGGAGGTAATTATCAAGGATGAACAAAGTTATAAAGCCTTTCAGGATTCTTCTTGTTTTGGCTATGGAAGTCCAGTAATTGATTTTGAAAAATATTTTCTTGTTGGATACAAAGGCGCTACAATTGGATGTAAAAGACCTGATTATACCTATAAGGCTTTTCAAACAGGAAATGATTACACTGTTAAAGTGGAAATTGTACAATATGGAAATTGTAAAATGCTTCATATAATTAGATTTTGGTTGCTAGTACCTAGGATTGGTTCAGATATACAGGTTGAATTTGAACTCAATAAGACTATCATAAATAGAGAAAATTATTAAATCCAACCGTCCCCCACAGCCGTCAGTTTTCAACTGGTGCCTAGGTAGTAAGCCTCACAACCTTCAAACCACACAAAAACAAAAAAAGCTCCTCATTTGCATGAGGAGCTTTTCGGTGAACCCAATGGACTCGAACCAAGGACCGCCTGATTATGAGTAAACTACCTTTTAGGATTTAGTTGTTTGATTAATAGATTTATGCGTATTGTTGGCTTTTTGAATTTACACGTTTTTTGCATGTTTTTTCAACTTATTCTGATTTACTTTTAGAGTTTTGATAGAGTCTTGAAACTGTGGTTTTAAAAATAAAGTGTGACTTAAATTTAGTAATTTAAAGTCCAAACTCTTTGACGACTTACAAATACAAATATTATGACTGCTGAAGAATTAGATGAATATTTCACTGGGGATAAGTCCAATTGGTATACTTTAGAAAGCGGGAAAAAAAAATGGGATGTAGATAAGGTGTCTCAGTTCTGGATACATATTCGAGAGAAGAAAGATAATGATTTTAGCTTTTATAAATTTCCTAGATTTGAGTATGTTGATCCTAATGTCAAAGGGGAGGAATGTTTAAAAAAAGATGAAAATTTTTGGAAGAAAGGAGAAAATAGGGAATTTAAAGTAGAAGCTAATTTTATAGGTTCTAAGTTTATAGGAGAGGCTAATTTTTGTTTTGTAAAGTTTACAGAAAAGGTTGATTTTGGGTCAACTGAGTTTGCAGAAAAGGTTGATTTTAGTAAATCTCAGTTTATTAAAGATGTTAACTTTACTCAAGTCAAGTTTTCAGAATTTGTTAATTTTAAAGAAGCTAACTTTACTGGAGAGACTAATTTTACATTATCCCAGATTGAAAGGGTTGATTTCGATAAATCAACGTTTACAAAAATGGCTATTTTTTTTGGAGCTCGTTTTATAAATGATGTTATTTTTTCTGAATGTCAGTTTCTAGAAGAGGTAAATTTCAGAGATGTCTTTTTTATTAAAAGAGCTGATTTTAATAATATTGTCTTTAACGATCATTCAACAATTTTATTCGAGGGTTTAATATACGGACCAGACTTATCTTTTGTTAATGTAAAATTCCCCAGAACTGTTATCTTTAGAAGTGTTAATCTAACAAATTCATCGTTTATTAATTCAGATTTAACCGATGTACAATTTAAAGAATGTAATTGGGGAAAGACAGTTCGAATCATATTAAAAGAAGAAAAAGAAGGAGGAGAATACTACGAAGGAATGGAGGGTATATACCGCCAACTCAAAAGGAAATTTGATAGCAATAAGAATTGGGAATTATCTGGTAAGGCTTATAGGAGTGAAATGTTAATGCGTAGATATAGGTTGCACAATTCTTTTAAAAAGACTTTTTGGTTTTTTAATCATGACTTTTACGAATGGTTTATTTATTGGATTTATGGTCGCTGTTCAGGTTTTACACAAAGTATATTAACGCCTTTATTTTTAATTGTTTTTATGATTTTTGGCTTTGCCACAATCTATTATCTCGATTGTTTAAACACCTATACTAATGTATGGGATTGTAACTATATGGAGTCCTTTCAGTATACCAGTATCCTAGATTCTTTACAAAGGAGTTTGGCAGCAGCTTTACCGGTGTTTAAAACGGATTTAATATATTCTAGTTGGTGGATTAAATCATTTGAATCGTTAGTTTGTTCCATTCTTTTAGTATTCTTCATCCTTTCATTACGCAAACGATTTAAGCAGTAATAATTATGGATTCCAATAAAACAATAGACACTATTCTACAGCCATATAAGCCAGAGGTTCATTTTATTAAATCGTATGAACTAATTGATGATAATAAAATGAAAGGCATATTTCTAATAAAAAGTAATTTTTATAGCGCTTCAACCTTGAATCATGTATCTGTAGTAGAACTAGAAATATGTTTAAATCAGTTATTATATGCTTATGCATATGAAAAAGGCCATTTAGGGGGTACTCAAAAAAATGGTTTTCCAGTTGATCTAATAATTATGCAAAATGAAAAAACTTTTATAGTCAAGCAAACGGTTAAATGCAGAGAAATAATTAATGCTTCAAAAGAGATAATTTGTGAAATCGAATATATTAAAGGGGTTAAAAGAAACAATAGCACATTTCACTTTTATAAATATAATTTTGAAAATTATAAAATCTTTGGGCAAGTAACATCTGCTATTATAAAGTGAAATCTTTAGGAATACTTGTAAGCTTCTTGAATTTGTTACAAGTTTAAATGTGATGAATTCTTCTATTTTATTCCTGTAGAGTTTTCTTTTTCAAAAATTGTGAAGGATTCCCCGACTTGCGTCAGTTTATAACTGGTGCCTTTTACTCCAGCCAAGTTTCAACTCCGCTCCCTCGAGTTTGCGACTCCTGGTTACCAATTTGTATGCCGAATAAATCCAACCTGAAAAATACTCCTAAAACAAAAAATCTCCTCATTTCTGAGAAGCTTTTGTGGGCCCACTTGGGCTCGAACCAAGGACCACCTGATTATGAGTAAACTACCTTTTAGGGTTTAGTTCGTTGATTAGTAGGTTTATGTGTTTTGTTTGCTTTTTGGATTTGCACGTTTTTTGCATGTTTTTTCGGTATATTCTGATATGCTTTTAGAAATTTGGTAAAGGGTTGTAATCGTTATTTTAAGAAATATTTGTGACTTGGAAAGACTAATTTACAGTCCGAATTAATTGACGATTGACATTAATAACAAAGATTTATTTTTCTACTTTTGTCGCGAACATTTTTTGGGATAATCTCAAGATCTAAAAAATTAGCATGATTAGAATATTAAAAAATAATTTGAAGTCCATCTTTCTGATGATACTTTGCGTATTATCATTTACTACCATTGCGCAAAGCTTATCTGGAACATATACAATTGGAGGAGTAAATCCTGACTATACTACTTTTAATATTGCAGTCCAAGATTTAAATATTAATGGAATAAGTGGAGATGTTATTTTCAATGTAAGACCAGGAATCTATATTGAGCAAATTACCATTAATGAATTTACAGGATCGGGATCTTATGCTGTTACTTTCCAATCTGAAAATGGTAATACAAAAAAAACCGTTTTAAGACATAATCATGCCGGATATAATACAGCTATTAACTATACCTTAAAAATTCTTGGAGGGGACAACATTTGCTTTAAAAACCTAACTATTCAAGCAAATAAAGAATTTATCCACAGCGGCTCTGGCAGTAAAGTGATAAAAATTAGCAACAACAGTGATAATATAAGTTTAATAAACAATAATATAATTTCATGGTTAACTCAATCTAATAATGACGAAAATGACTGCATACACTTTGACGGAATTAATAATTCGATAACAGTTACAGGAAATGTTATTATAGGAGGAGGGAATGGAATTAGATTAAGAGGGATTTATCCAAATATCGCTGAAAATTGGAAAATTGAAAACAATTATTTCAATATGCAAGGTGAAAGTGCGATTAAAGTTTCAAATGGATATAATATAAAAATTTCTGGAAATAGGATTGAAAATAGTCATTCATATAATTTATTATCAACAGGTATTGGATTGGAGAGCATGAAGGATAGTATTAATATTATAAATAATTTTATTCATTTAAGTTCTAGTGGAATGGGTATTTCTGTTAATAATATGGCTGACAGTGTCGAACATTCTTTCATCGCCAACAATATAATCATTGTAGAGCCATATACTGCAAATTTTCTTTCTCATGATCCTGTTGGTATAAGGCTATCTGGAACTGATTCTGTGGTTGTTGCATACAATGCTGTATTAATGAATAATGACACCACTATTGGGCATTGTATAAAATCAGAGAATAACAATAAAATACGATTAGTCAATAATCAACTATACCACAAAGGAGGAGGATTATGTTATTTTACAACAAATAATTCTAATGGAAATTTCTCATCAGATTATAATAATATTTATAACGGAAATGATACCATTGCAATAATAAATGGAAATAGCTATATAGGTATATCAAACTTAAATTCTGGACTAAATACTGATTTGAATAGTATTTCAATCCAACCTTATTTTATCCAGGATACTGTTTTAATTTCTATGAATCCAGGAGTTTATGAAACCGGAACTCCAATAGGTTCAATCAATACAGATTATTATCAAAATAACCGTTCTAACCTCTCACCAGATATTGGAATTTATGAGGGAAGTGTAGCGAATATCGATGCAGCAATTTTGAGTACCAACCTTACTGATGAAGTTATCTGTCCAAATGATAGTGTTTCTGTTTACGCCACCCTAATCAATTATGGGGCTACTAATCTCGATAGTGTAACAATATCATACGGAACAACTGACAGTGTATTTTCCACCATAAGTTGGACTGGAAATCTAAATCAATTTGAGACTGACACATCCGTTTACATAGGTACCTTTTTAGTTACTAAACAAGATACACTAGATTTAATAATATACACCCACTCTCCTAATGGACAATTAGATGGATTTCACCAAAATGACACTTTAAAATTTCACGCCAAATCCTCACTAAATGGAAATTATACCATAGGGAATGACACTACGGACTTTAATACTATTACAGATGCAGCAAATTATTTGATGCAATATGGTGTTTGTGGCCCCGTAATTTTTAATATCATACCTGGTAATTATCAAGATCAAATTTCGCTCACAAAAATAAAAGGTGCTTCTGATCAAAACACAATAACTTTTCAATCTCAGGAAATGGATAGTTCGAGCGTAACCATATCTCTTCCATCTACATATAGTAACTTCTTTTTTCAATTATATGAAACCGATCATATTAGATTCAGACATCTTAAATTTAATGCAAACAATTCAGTAGGTTCATTTATCTTGGTAATGTCTTCTAACGATTTACAAATATCAAATTGCGAATTTCATTATCAAGGCACTAATTTCGTGACTCAAATATATTTTACTGGTAATGCTTTATTTCAAACAAAAGATCTAATAATTGAAAAAAACTTATTTGTAGGAGGTAAATATCAAATTAGAGTTATAGGTGGAGCTAATGCCTTGTATGATAATGTACTTATACAGAATAATGTATTCGAATCCCTATATACCAACCCTATTACCATATCCTATACAAAAAACATTCAAATTATAAGGAATCTTTTCACAGGAAAAATTGATGATGAAGCAATTCATTTCAAACATTGCTTCAATGATCTCAATATTAACAAAAACCAATTTAAAATTAGTACAAATGGAACGGGGACATTGAAAATTGAAAATTGTGAAGGAACCAATTCTCATCCAATAGAAATCAAAAATAATTTCTTTTCAACTATCAGTGAATACGGTGATAATAGTCTAGACATTCATTATTCCTCAAACTTAAATATCTATAATAATAATTTTAATATGGAATCTTCAATGAATTCATTTGGGCTTCATTATTTTGGAACATTATCCAATATAAATATCTACAATAATATTTTCAGACGTTCATCTTTTGGCTACTTTCAATCATTGTCTTCACTTTTAGACACCACTAACTTCAATTCAGATTATAATGCCTATTATTCAGATGAAGTATTTCAGACTTTCAGTTCTGGAAATACACCTTCTATTAACAATCAATTTTGGAGTTCTGACCTTGATCAACACAGTTTCATGGTAGATCCACAATATATAAGCTCAGAAGACCTTCATATAAATAATTCCACTCTATTAATAGGGGCAGGAAAAATAATTCCTGGCCTGACTGAAGATATTGATGGAGAGACAAGGCCTAGTCCTCCCACTATTGGGGCTGATGAGTTCTCTGTAGATTCACTTAACTATTTTGACCTTCAACTGGTAGGCATTGTTAGCCCTGACTCCAGCAAGTGTACTCCACCGGATTCTATATTCAAAATAGCGGTGTACAATAATTCCAACTTTGACATCCATAATTTTGATATCAGCTGGTACTTGTTTAATGATCAAAAAGATTCAATCCATTTTCTTCATACTATAGTAGCAGGAGCTACTGATACTATAGCATTTAATGCTATTAACTTAACTGGAAATACTAAATACGATTTGGATTTTGCTATTAACCATCCAAATGGTCAAACGGATAATGATCAATTCAATAATTGGAACTGGTTGAACAACTATTACTATTTTAAGGATTTTAAGATTTATTCTAAACAAAGCACAGTATGTAGTACAGATACTGAATTGTATATAAAAACAATTCCTAATTCCTCCGTATTGTGGTCAACAGGATCAACTCAAAATAAAATAACAGTAAGTAGTCCTGGAACCTACTCTGTTACCGTTACCCATCATAATGGCTGCACAGTAACTGATAGTCTAATAGTTCTTTAATTTATTATGACATTTCGAATTATGAAGAAGTTTTTACTTAGCATTTATTTTATATTATCTAGTGGTGTATTCGCTCAAATCAATAGTGAATTTTTATTTACTGACTCCAGCTATGGTCATGTGGATTTTTATTATGATGATATTCAAGTTGAGGATGGTATAATTATCTCTGGTAGTAAATTTATCAGTCCAGAATTTAAGCATTTTGGTCTTGTAAAAATAAATTACAAAGGTAAATTGATTTGGTCTACCTTCAACTCAATCCAAAAAGATAAAATACCAGTTTCCAATTTTAAGATCAATCTCTTTGAAGATGGATTTATTTATGGAATATCAGATAAAAATAGTTCTTGGAATGTCCCTGTTTGGAATCAAAAAATATTGTGGAAAATAAATGCTCAAACAGGAGAAGTAATCTGGTCAAAAAACTGTCCTAATTTAACCGAAACTGACTTTGCAGACTATGACTCAACTAAATTCGTCATGGTTTGCAGAGAGCAATTTACCATAAATGAAACAAAAATTATTTTCGTATCAAAACAATCAGGAGACATTACACATTCCCATAATATCCCTTACTTTTACAACAGACAAATAGCAGTCGATAATAATAAAAATATTTATGTTTCCAATCAATCAATACTAACGAAATACAATTTAGATGATTTAAATCTAAAAATTTGGCAAAGGGATTTTTCCCCTCCTAATATTTCTTCACCATGGAACGATAATATTGAGGATATATATATTGATGAATACGATGATATCTATTTGCAATATACAATCGATGAATCTGTATTAAACAGTGGAGTTCAATTATTCAAATTAGCCCCATCCAATGGAAACATTTATTGGGAAACTCTTATCCACGATCCTGGCAACCTACGTCAAGGGGAAATATTAGACGCGAATGGAAAACTGTACTACACTAATACGAAACCGATCTCAGATCCTGCATATTTTACAATAGCTCAGGTTGACAAAAAATCGGGAAATATAGATTGGCAAAATAACAATCAGGGATTTACTCAAATTACTGTCCCTAACATTCCTTACCCAAGCCATCATTTATATGGAGTCGCAGCTAATTGTAATGGAGAGGTTTATTTAACAGGGCACCTTGGAGTATACAATTCAAATGAGAATTTATGGGGCGTTCAAAAAGTAGACTCTACCGGAACAGAAATCTTTGATAATATCATTACACTGGACACTACCAATTCAGATTTAAATAGTAAAGGACAATCAGTTCGTCTTAAAGGAGACACTATAATACTCCTTGGAGGCCTAGAAGAGCCTGGAATTAATTATAATAATTCAGGGCTACTAAATAATGTTTTGAAATACATTTCCATTCAACCTGATTCCGGACATGTATTGGAGAATCAATATATAGATAATGGCTATTATGCCCCCTCCTATACTTTAGATATTCAAGTTAAAAATGATAGTATCTTTAGCTTAAAACAAGTAGGACTTAATGTGAAAGTTGAAGTTCATGATTTAAATCAAAATTTGATTTGGACACATTCGTTTGAAGATTCATTAATCGTACAAGCAGGTAATTTCTGCATCCTTGATGACGCAATCTATGTAACCACATTCCGTTCGGGTAATGCGATTTTCCCTTTTGGTACTAATTTGGATACTAACTATATATCCTTACATAAATTAGATATAAATAATGGACTTACTCTTGCTTCAGATACATTAGAAATAATAGATGTTTCGGTTCATCCCATAGAACTAATTGCAGAAGGTGACTCTGCTTTCATTTTTTATGAATGGGGTAATTATTACACATTAATAAAATGGAATAACAATGGGTTCTCAGACGAATCCTTGTTGTTTAATGCTTCTGATTATCAATCGTTCAAAGGAGATGTAAGAAAGATTTTAAATAATCATCCAGATTCCATGATACTTTTAGGACATAATTACCTTTATAGTATTCAAAAAGATGATCTGACAATATCACCAATTTTCAATCTCATTGGGAAAAGGTACTTCGATCATAATGTCAATAATGACACCTTATTTTTGTTCGGTTACAACAATTCCAATGAGCAACTAATTACTGCAATGGAACTATCTCTAGACTCTGTGATATGGGAATCAACTTATGAAGCCAATGGATCCTTTTACCGTGCAGATATAGATTCAAATGGTCATTTCTACATCATGGGGTCTCAAGACAACCAAACAACCATTCACAAAATAAAACGAACAGACGGAAGTTTGATTTGGAATTATCAAGAAGACAGCCTCCTATATGAGAATACAGAACCTCTTGATATAAAAATTAATATTCACAACGAGTCAATTGTTTTAGCAGGAACCAACTACAATTCAGAGAATTCTTCGGATGCTATTATCAAATTATTCGATTTCCATGGAAATGTCATTTTCGATTATTTTTCAGAGGCAGAATTACATCAGAATGCTATGGCCAAAACAATTGCCTTCAAACAAGATAGCATCTGCCTAGTAGGAGGAGGGTTGAATACCGTTGAGCTCAACAAACCAGGGTTCATCTTTGAACTATATAATCCTCATACAATTTATGATACAGTAGAAATATGTTATGAATACATGGCTCAAGACAGTACAATCTACACGCAGTCAGGTATCTATACAACAACTATTTCAAATGGTACTCTCCATGATTCAGTTTATATAGTGAACTTGACTATACTGGATAGTAGCTCGGCCTATATCTATGAAATCAGCTGTGGTGATTATTTATCTCCTAGTGGGAATAACCTATGGACCTCAAACGGTATTTATATTGACACCTTAGTAAATCAGGTTGGTTGCGACAGTATTCTTACCATCAGTCTAACCATTATGGATAGTGCTAATCTTGTGATAAATGATAGTTCTTGCTATAGTTATACTTCGGTAAACAATAGTCAAACATGGAATAATTCTGGAACCTATTACGATACTATATATAATAGCCAAGGATGTGATAGTATCAGTATTATCACCTATAATTTAACCATATTAGACAGCTCTAGTGCAACCCTATTTGATACGGTTTGTTACAGTACTGTATCTCCTAGTGGACAATATACATGGTCTCAATCTGGAATATATTTGGATACAATATCAAATGCTGTAGGTTGTGACAGTATAATGACTATACATCTTACAATCCAAGATAGCACCCAAAGTACAATCTCAATAGCTACTTGTTACGATTATATCTCACCTAGTGGAAATTATTATTGGACAAACTCAGGAAATTACATTGATACCATGCCAAACAGCAATGGATGTGACAGCCTTATTTTCATTGACCTTACTATCTGGGAAAGGTCAACCTACGAAATGGACCAATATTCATGCTATAATTATACATCTCCAAGTGGAAATTATAATTGGTCAAATTCTGGAGTCTATCAAGACACTATCCTAAATTCAAATGGTTGTGACAGTGTACTTACCATCAATCTGACAATTTTAGAAGCCAGCTCATCAGTAGTATATGATACGGTTTGTGAAAGTTATAGCTCCCCAAGTGGAAATTATAATTGGACTAGTTCAGGTGATTATTTTGACACCATTCCTAATAATAATGGTTGTGATAGCTCAATGATATTCCATTTGACTATTTTACAAAATACTAGCTACGCCTTAGTAAACACCAGCTGTCATTCCTACACTTCACCAAGTGGGAATTATACTTGGTCCAATTCAGGACTATATACCGATACATTAACAAATTCAGTAGGATGTGATAGTATCCTAAACCTGAATATAACTATTCTACCAACTACGTATAGTTATAATATCCAGGAAGCCTGTTCAATTTATATCTCTCCTAGTGGAAACAGCTATTGGACCTCAACTGGTATTTATCTGGATACACTAGTAAATGTATTGGGATGCGATAGTATATTAACAATTGACTTAACCATTTTAGAAGAGGTTACTACAACCCAAAATATAAGCAGCTGTATTAATTATATATCTCCAAGTGAAAATTATACTTGGAGTTCTTCAGGACTTTACCAGGATACTTTAACCAACAGTAGTGGTTGCGATAGTATCATTCCAATAAATCTTACTATTCTGGAGACCTCAATTGGAAGTCATACTATTTCTATTTGTGATAGCTATCAATCACCAAGCGGTAATTATACCTGGACTCAATCTGGAATATATCAAGACACTATATCAAATATGGTTGGTTGTGATAGCATGCTAACCATTGATTTGACTATTTTGAATTCAGATAACAGCCCACAGTCAATATCAAGCTGCTTGAGTTACAGTTCAAACAATGGGGAAATCACTTGGACTACAGATGGTACCTACCATGACACTTTAATCAATATCTTAGGTTGTGATAGTATTATTAGTATTGATTTAACCATTCTTGAGGTTAGTTATTCACAAGTATCGGAATCGGCTTGCAACACCTTTGTATCACCTAGTGGAAATTATATCTGGACTCAATCAGGTATCTATCTCGATACGATTCCTAATATTATGGGATGTGATAGTATCTTAACCATTAATTTGAGTATACTTGATTCTATCACAAATATGGTTTATGAAACCGCTTGTGAGAGCTTTTACTCAGCCTCTAGTAATATTACATGGTATTCTTCTGGTCTGTATTATGACACGCTGACAAACACAGCTGGCTGTGATAGTATAATTCCAATTAATCTAGAGATTTTGGAGAGTAGCAGTTCTATATTAGTTGAATCAAGTTGCTATAGCTACACTGCACCTAGTGGAAATAATACTTGGTTCAATAGCGGATCTTATACAGATACTATATTCAATTCGGTTGGATGTGATAGCGTAATTTATATCAACCTTTCTATACATGAAGATAGTTACAGTGCATTGAATGAAACAGCATGTGATAGTTTTGTATCTCCTAGTGGGGATTACACCTGGTATACTACAGGTTTTTACACAGACTATTTAGACAATTCGTTCGGTTGTGATAGTATTATAGGTATTTACCTAGCCATTCAACAAATTGATACCTCTTTGAGCTATATTAACCATGTGTTGTCTACAAATGCATTTGGAGCAAATTATCAATGGATAGATTGTGAAGACAACTTTAGTGAAATACCTTTAGAAAACAATCAAAGTTATACCCCAACGGAAAACGGTGTTTATGCAGTGGAAATAACAAAGAATAATTGTACTACACTTTCAGTTTGTTTTTCAGTCGAAGATTTGGATATCGTTGAGAACCAATTGGTAACCAACTTTATTGTTTACCCTAACCCTTTTAATGGTAAATTTAGTATTGACTTGGGATCATTGCAAGATTTTGTGGGAATTAGAATTTGGAATTCTATAGGTCAAGAAATATATCTTAATCATTGGCTGAGTATATCACATCTTGAAATCGATTTAGAAATTCCTGATGGAGTATATATAATGGAAGTCAAAAATAAATACGGCTCAAATGTATTTGTGCAGATTATAAAACAATAGTAGCAGTGCCCCTAGTGCTTACATTATTCAAAGCCTAACCTTTAAAAAAAAATGACTGAAAATGGCACTGAAGAGTAAGTCTTCAAAGACTTTGGATAAATGATGCTTATTGTTAAGTCATAGAACAGTTATTGAAAATTTTCATTGAAGATAAAATAATACTTAGGAAATAAAAATGCTTCCCATGTGAATGAGAAGCATTTTATTGTGGGCCCACTTGGGCTCGAACCAAGGACCACCTGATTATGAGTCAGGTGCTCTAACCAACTGAGCTATGGGCCCCAATTGGACTGCAATATTAGGAAATACTTTTATATCTTGCAAAC
>MAAC01015398.1_pt1 | contig 45951 bp, 43 predicted proteins | sample 1115981 | NCBI WGS metagenome assembly MAAC01 (sample SAMN04961126, study PRJNA320927) | seawater metagenome | isolation source: sample BD02T64 sea water enriched with oil for 64 days | place: USA:Gulf of Mexico | collected 2013-07-27 | reverse complement strand
AGTGGTGTGATGAGTTATATGGTTAACCTTCGTACCCGTGAAATAGGCATACGCATGGCCATTGGCGCAGATAAAACTAAAGTGATGGTGTTAATATTATCATATGGTCTTAAGCTAACTTTGTTAGGCCTAACCATTGGAGTTATCGCAGCTTACTTTAGTGGTGATTGGTTAAGTGCACAGCTATTTGATATTCAGCCTTTTAATCTTAGTATTTACAGTGCCGCATTAGGTGTATTAATGGTTATCTCAGTTGTCGCTTGTTTACTGCCAGCATGGCGCGCCAGTTCAATACCTCCGATGCGTGCGTTAAAACAATAAAGAATTTTAGAGATTATTCTATATTTTTACTAATGCTCTATATGGATATAGAGCATTAGGGTTGCACAATTGTTTCGATAAAAGTGTCCGGTGGAAACGCTTGAGATAACGTCCTAATAAATAGCTTAATTATTTTAATATTAGCTAAACTTATGACTAAATCATCTAGTTACAGCACAATACATTCTAGAAATAACTTGGCGTTAACATGTCATTTTATCAATATTTGGTCTATTTTATCTTTATGAGTCAATGTCATAGACACATAACTTAAGGATTTATATGTACCCTCTCAAACATCATTTCTATATGGTTGTAGTGAGTAGTACCTTCTTTATTCTCACCTCTGATAAAACACATGCACAAGATGGTATAACGACCGCTTTGAGTCAAAGTAAAGTTTCTGTGCAATTACGTGCTCGCTATGAAACGGTTGATCAAGAAGGCATAACAGATAACGCCGATGCACTCACTTTAAAGAGTCGCTTAACCGTTAAAACTGGCAGTTTTCAGGGTTTCTCTTTTACCGCGGAAGTCGATAATGTCACCGCTATAGTTGAAGACTACAACAGTACCGATAATGGCAAGTCTAATTACCCTGTAATTGCCGATCCAGAAGGCACTGATATCAACCTAGCCGCAATGCAACTAAAAAAAGATAAGCTTGCGATAACAATTGGTAGGCAACGTATTTTACATCACAACCAACGTTTTGTTGGTGGAGTTGGCTGGCGACAAAATGAACAAACCTATGATGGCTATCGTGTACAGTACGATTTAAATAAAAAAATTGCCTTTGATTATAGTTATATACATAACATCAACCGTATTTTTGCTCCTAACAGTAGCAGAGCAGATCTTCATGGAGCTTTTCATTTAAGCAATATAAATTATCAGTTAGCAGAACAGCATCAACTTACAGGTTATTCTTATAATCTTGGCTTTGATACTGCTGCTGCCCTTTCATCCAGTACTTTTGGTATTTCCTATAAAGGCACTTTTAACGCTTTAAACGTTTATGCCAGTTTTGCTAGTCAATCGGATAGTGAAAACAATCCCAACAGCTTTGATACCTCATATGTTAATGTTGAGCTAGGTTCAAAAATGGCGGGTATGAAATGGTTGGTTGGCTATGAAGAGTTGGGGAGCGATAATGGTGTTGGTTTTAGCACGCCGTTAGCAACACTACATAAGTTTCAAGGGTTTAATGATAAGTTTCTAGCAACACCGAGTAATGGCATAAGAGATCTTTATATTACAGGTAAAACTACCTTAGCCAATGTTGCTTTATCGGCGACCTTTCATGACTTGTCATCAAGTGAAGGAAGTATTGACTATGGTACTGAGCTTGACGTCACTGCCGGTTATAAAATTTCGTCAAATTATAGTGTCTTACTTAAGTGGGCTGCATACAATGCCAATGAACACGCCAGTGATACCAATAAACTTTGGTTGCAATTAGCAGCGAAGTTTTAATTGCCCTGAATAAAAGCCTTTAAACTCTCATTTGGATGTGTAAAAGGTTTTCAAAATAAGAAAACTTTAACTCGCTTCGGCCATGATGTTCCTTTTCACTTTGGGTAACTTCCATAGCGCATATATTGGGATAAACATCAGCATTAAAAATACCATTTGTTCGGCTTCGTTTAACGGTAATAACTGTATTAAATATATCAATACCGCTGAGCCACTCATTTGTATAAAACCAAGTAGTGCCGAAGCAGCACCTGCGCCATCACCAAACGGGGCTAGAGCTTGTCCTGCACAAGCGCCCATTATAAAAGAAAAGCCAAGTGAACTGATCATTATCGGTAACATGAAAGCAATGGCACTTTGCCATGGCAATAAAATCAACATTAATACACCTGAAAAAATCAACGAAACCATACCTGTGCCAATGGTGATTCTTGCGCCAAATTTACGTAAAAATCTAGGTGCTAAAAAACAAGCAACAATATTAAATACTGCATTTAAACTAAACCAAAAGACAAACGCTTGTTGGTCTAACCCTAAGCGCACCATTAACCATGCCGGTGAGCTGCTTACATAAGCAATGATTATCGCCATAGCCACCATTACTACAACAGCATTAAAGTAAAAAACAGGATGAGTTAATACCGGCATAAAACGACTGATGGTGATTAATTTTTCATGTTGCTCTGTATGATTAGGTCGAGTTTCTTGCAAGGTGAAAAATAGGATAGTTCCGGCAACAATGGCATATCCGGCCATAAATTCAAAATTACTGCGCCAGCCAAAATGTTCTGTTAAGACATTGCCTAGTAGTGGAGCTAAGGCAGGAATACAACAAATAGCACTATTAAGATAACTATACATAGCGCCACTTTCTATCGCGTTATAGCGATCACGGACACTGGCAAATGCCGAAACAACAATCGCACAAGCACCAACCCCTTGTACCAAGCGACTAATCAATAAATAAGAAAAGCTATCCGCATAAGCGCCAATAATTGAAGAAAGGCCATAAATAACAATACCACCAATAGCAACAGGTCGGCGGCCATATCTATCTGCTAAAGGACCACTAAATAGCTGACCAATTCCCATGCTGAGTAAAAAACCGGTAACGGTCCACTGTATTTGTGTCATTGAAACAGAAAAATCTTTGGCAATAATAGGCAAAGCTGGCAAAAATATATCAATGGCTAAGGGTAAAAAAATCACCATTAGGATTAATAGCGGAAATAGTCGTTTGTTGGTCATTCTAGCTCTCACTTTCGATAAGTGATCATTATATTGCAATAGCATTATGAGCAGAAGTGAATTATTCTGATATGCATTATTCCAAAACAGAATATTAGAACATGAACAAGTTTGACCTTAATTTATTAAAAGTACTGCAAGTATTATTAGCAGAGCTCAATGTAACCAAGGCAGCAAATCAATTAAACTTAACCCAATCAGCGGTAAGTAAACACTTAGCGCGATTAAGAGAAATGTTTGCCGATCCTTTGTTCATTCGTACTGCCCAAGGATTAAAAGCCACCCCAAGAGCACTTGAGCTAGCACCACAATTACACCTTATCATCCAGCAACTAGAGCAACTTATCCGGCCTACTGCGTTTGCTCCCAGTCAAAGCAAACGTAATTTCAGTATTCATTTAGCCGATATCGTTTGTTCATTAACTTTTCCTGCATTTATGCCGAGCTTGCTTAAACAAGCACCTAATATAACGCTAAAAACCAATACTTGGAGTAAAGAAAGTCTCAATAAGCTGCTTAAATGTGAAGTTGACATTGGCATTGCGAGCCGTGAATGGGATCATCGCTCGTTATTACACATCAAACACATTCCACCAGAGCTCAATCATATTGAGTTATTACGTGAACATTCGCTTTGTTTAGTTAGAGACGATCACCCTGCACTAAGCCAACCATGGAATGTTGAGACCTTTTTAGCATACCGTCATATACAGCTCACTATCGGTGGCAAAGATCATTGGTTGTTAGATGAAGTATTAAAACAACAGAATTTATATCGAGATATCGCTGTTGATATGCCTGACTTTCATAGCGCGATGAGTTTATGTCAGCAAAGCGACCTTATTTTATGTGCCCCAGCAAGGCACGTCAGTAAAATGGTGAAAAACTTTAATTTACGTGTCCTTGAAATACCTGTTGCCTTTGAAGATGGTGCCTATGTATTACTCTGGCATAAACACTTCGACAATGACTCTGGGCATCGCTGGTTACGTGAGTTAATCAGCAAAAATGTTACCACTGCCCAATAAAATCCCGTGAGTTACTTTGATTACCGTTAAAATCTAGGTAGAATCTAGCCAAGTTTATTTTTAGAAAAGATGAGAAGCATTCAAGATGGGCAGAGCTTACCAAAACCGCAAATTATCAATGGCTAAAACCGCCGGTGCAAAAACAAAAGTTTATTCTAAGTACGGCAAAGCAATTTACGTTTGTGCTAAAAATAGCGGCATAGACCCTGACGGTAATTTAGCATTACGAGGCTTAATTGATAGAGCCAAAAAAGATCAAGTCCCAACTCATGTAATTGATAATGCACTTAAAAAAGCATCTGGCGCTGGCGGTGAAGATTATGCCGAAGCACGCTACGAAGGTTTTGGTCCTGGTAATTGTATGGTGATCATTGATTGTTTAACCGATAACGGTAATCGCACCATTAAAGACGTACGCCAATGTTTTACAAAAACGTATTCAAAAATTGGCTCTACAGGTACCGTTTCTCACATGTTTGATCATCAAGCCGTTTTTGCTTTTAAAGGTGAAGATGATGAAGCTGTATTAGAAAACCTAATGATGGCAGATATTGACGTAACGGATGTTGAGCTTGAAGATGGCATTATTACCGTTTATGCACCGCATACTGAATTTTTCAAAGTCAAAACAGAATTTGCTAATTCAATGCCTGAATTTGACTTAGAAGTTGAAGAAATTACTTGGGTACCACAAACCTATACTGAAATTTCTGGTGAAGATGATATTGCTAACTTCGAAAAATTCATCGCAATGTTAGATGACTGTGATGACGTGCAGAACGTTTACCACAATGCTGAATTACCCGAAGCATAATTTTATTTCCCTCAAAAAAAGCATCAATACGATGCTTTTTTTATGTACAGGATGTACGGTATGCCACGGTCACATGGCCGTTCTAAGTCATCCATGCCTTCACGGCATTAGTACATCCATGCACGTCGATGTGAATGAGTGACGATGTACAGGAAGTACGGGTTTCACGGTCACATGGCCGTTCTAAGTCATCCATGCCTTCACGGCATTAGTACATCCATGCACGTCGATGTGAATGAGTGACGATGTACAGGATGTGATATATATTCAAAAAGGATCCACAAATGATAGATTTTCGTTCCGATACCGTTACCCGTCCCTGTCCTAAAATGCGCCAAGCCATGGCCGATGCCGAGGTAGGTGATGATGTTTATGGTGATGACCCTACTGTAAATTCATTAGAAAATTGGGCTGCTGATCGTCATGGCTTCGAAGCAGCTATCTATTGTAGCTCAGGTACACAAGCAAACCTTTTAGCCTTGTTAGCCCATTGCCAACGTGGTGATGAATACCTTTGTGGTCAGCAGGCGCATAATTACAAATTTGAAGGGGGTGGCGCAGCCGTTTTTGGTTCTATTCAACCACAACCTATTCAAAATCAGCCTGATGGTACACTCTGCTTTAAAACACTGGCAGCGGCTATAAAACCCGATGACAGTCACTTTGCCAAAACAAAATTGCTCAGCATCGAAAACACCATCAACGGTAAAGTATTACCGTTAAGTTACATGGCTCAAGCACGAGAATTTACGAATAAACATCAATTAGCCTTACATTTGGATGGTGCAAGAGCTTATAACGCTGCAACCGCTTTAAATGTAGATATTACCGAATTAACCCAATACGTTGATTCGGTAAGTATTTGTTTATCAAAAGGGTTAGGTGCACCTATTGGCTCTTTATTGCTAGGGAATGCAGCCTTTATAAGTTCAGCAAGACGCTGGAGAAAGGTACTAGGTGGCGGTATGAGGCAAGCTGGAATTCTAGCTGCAGCAGCAAAAATAGCGTTAACCGATAATGTTGAAAAATTAAGCCAAGATCATCAAAACGCCCACTATTTGGCTGATAAACTTTCAACCATTTCAGCATTTACCGTAAACAAAGCACATGTCGAAACCAATATGGTTTTTGCTAAGACGTCTGATGATTTTGATATCAAAGCGTTAGTAGCAGGGCTTAAAGAGCAGGATATTTTAATTAGCGGTGGCAACCCAATACGCTTTGTTACCCATTTAGATGTAAATGAGAGTGATATAGATACTTTTGTTGAGAAGTTAACCGCGGTATTGGCTAACTTCTAGCTATTGCTAATACTTCTGCTGTTTTGATTCGATTTATTCTCACTTAGCGATAATAAATCGAATCATATAGCTATTATTTAGCCAGTTTTTCTAACATCACATTGACCGCGTCTAAGTGTTCAGGGTTGTTATGACACATGCCTTGGAAGACTGCACAAATATCAAGAAAGTCCGGTAACTCAGTGCGCTGAGCCATTTTCATTAATCGTTTGGTTAATCGTAATGATGCGGTCGGTTTTGACGCTATTTCACTGGCTAACTTATTTACTGTCGCCTGCAAATCTTCTGGTTCAGCGATGTCCAACACGACACCAATTTCCTTCGCTTCCTGCGCGTCAATAACTCGACCGGTAAAAGTGAGTTCAGCTGCTTTTTGATAGCCAATTAAACGTTGCATAAACCATGCACCACCATCACCGGGGATAATGCCTAAATTAACAAAGGTTTCACCAAATTTAGCCTTGGTTGAAGCAATGCGAATATCACACATATTGGCAACATCAAATCCGGCACCAATGGCTGGGCCATTTACGGCAGCGATCACTGGCACTTCACATTTATGAATGGCCAGTGGGATGCGCTGAATACCTTCACGGTAGCGACTTTCAAGTTCTTGTACATCACCAGCAAAATCCCCTCCTCGGTCAGCCATGTCTTTAATATTGCCACCCGATGAGAATGCTGAGCCTGCACCGGTAATAACTAAAACCGCAATCTCTTTGTTTTTATTTATCCAATCAATGGTATTCACAATATCATCGGCAATTGCAGTGCTTGTTAGCGCATTACGGACATCATGACGATTAAAAGTGAGTGTGGCGATGCTATTTTCAAGGGTTAATAAACAATCTGTTAACTGGGGAATAATCATGACTTTTCCTTACTTTTTACGTTTTGCCAATATTGTTCTAGCGTTTTAAGAGAATGTTCGGCAAAGTTTTGACCTGAATCATTGACTTGTTGCTCAACACCGTGGAAACGTTTAGTGAACTTTTGATTAGCTTGTCTGAGTAAACTTTCTGGATCTTGTTTGGCATGTCGACATAAATTAACCACCGCAAACATTAAATCACCTAACTCTTCCGCCAATGCTTGAGGATCACGATGTAACTCCTCTTTCACTTCCTGCACTTCTTCTTCAATTTTAGCAAAAACATCATCAACATTGTCCCAATCAAAGCCAACATGTGAACAACGTTTTTGTATTTTAGCTGCTTGTGACAGTGCTGGTAAACTTTTCGGGATATCCGCTAAAATACTGATAGCTTGGTCGGCATTTTTTTCTTGGCGTTCTTTCGCCTTTTCGTTTTCCCAATTCGCTTTTATTTGTGCGTCAGTGGTTAAACTTTCATTGGCAAAAACATGCGGATGGCGACGAATTAATTTCTCGCAGACAGCTGCAACGACACTATCAAAATCAAAACGTTTTTGTTCTTGGCCCAATTGACTATAAAAAATCACTTGAAACAATAAATCACCAAGTTCTTTTTCAAGTTCAGAAAAATCGTTACTAATGAGTGATTCTTCTATAGCATCAGCCACTTCATAAGCTTCTTCAATGGTATGAGGAACAATTGAAGTGAAATCTTGTTTTAGATCCCAAGGGCAACCTGTTTCAGGATCCCGTAATGCTTGCATGATCCAACGGAGTTTCTCTATCGACGGGGATTTATCTAACATAAATGAGTAAGTTCTTCGTTTAATTGACTGTTATAACCGTTTAGCTTCAATAACATCGTCAAGTTGTAATAATTTTGTCGTCAAACGCGCCAACATTTCATTGTTTGCTATCTCAACGGTTAATGCCATTGCCACAGTTTGTTTAACATGATCGCTACTACTTTCCATACCAACAATACTGACTCTTTCATTGGCAATGATGGTAGAAATATCTCGAACTAGTCCTTGTCTATCACTGGCGATAACTTGCACGGTCACTTGATAATGTTGAGTGTCTTCCTCTCCCCACTGTACTTCTACTTCCCGCTCAGGTTGTTGTCGCAATGCATTGGCCAACTGTTCACAATCTAAACGGTGAATAGAAATACCACGACCTTGGGTAATAAAACCCAAAATATCGTCACCAGGTACCGGATGGCAACACTTAGCCATATGCATCATTAGATTACCAACGCCTGAAACCGTTATGCCATTAGAGTTATTACTACTTTTAGCTTGGTGGTATTGTGGTTTAACTAAACTTTGTGGGTCGAGTTCAACGGGTGGTTTACTTTTGTCATCTTCATGCTGTAAAAAATTAACCACTTGATTGATACGCGCATGGCCTGAGCCAATGGCGACATATAATTCATCAATGCTTTTAATATTAAAGCGTTTACTGGTCAACATTAAATCAATCTGCATTAAATCATGCTTAATCAGCTCTTGTTCCAGTAGTTCTTTTCCTTGATCAAGGTGTTTATCTCGATCAAGCAGCTTGAAAAAATGTTGTACTTTCGCTCGAGCCCGAGGTGCATGAATATAATGTAAATTAGGATTAAGCCAATCTCTACTTGGGTTAGGGGTTTTACTGGTTAAGACTTCAATTTTATCACCGGTTTTCAATCGGTAGGTAAAAGGAACAATGCGACCAAAAACTTTGGCGCCAATACAACAATGGCCAACATTGGAGTGGATATAATAAGCAAAATCAAGTGGTGTTGAACCAACAGGTAAATCAACGACATCACCATTAGGCGTAAATACGTAGATCCTATCTTCAAAAACCTGACTGCGTAATTCATCAATCAGCTCCCCACTTTCACTGACATCTTCTTGCCATTGCAAAATTTTACGTAACCAACTGACTTTTTCGTCAAAACCACTGGTTTTTCCGTGTGCAGATCCCTCCTTATAGCGCCAATGAGCCGCGACACCCAGTTCAGCATCATCATGCATTTGTTTAGTACGTATTTGTACTTCGATGGTTTTTCCTTGTGGACCAGAAACTACCGTATGAATAGATTGGTAGCCATTGGCTTTGGGGGTAGCTACATAATCATCAAACTCTTTCGGTAAGTGTTGCCAATTAGTATGAACAATACCGAGTGCACCATAACAATCCTGCAATTTTTCAACAACAACCCGCACCGCTCTAACGTCAAAAAGTTGTTCAAAATCAAGGGATTTTTGCTGCATTTTTTTCCAAATACTATAAATATGTTTAGGCCGGCCATAAACCTCCCCAGTTATATTTAGTCCTTGCAGTTCTTGGGATAAATGGCCAACAAAATCAACCATGTATTGTTCTCGGTCTAGCCTTTTCTCGGCGAGTAATTTCGCTATTTTTTTATAGACATCAGGATGAAGATAACGGAACGAAATATCTTCGAGTTCCCATTTCAGCTGTCCAATGCCTAACCTATTCGCTAACGGTGCATAAATATTTTCAGTTTCTTTGGCGGCAAGTACGCGGGTTTCTTCATCGGCATTTTTAACTTGTCTTAAATAACAAAGTCGCTCAGCAAGCTTGATCACCACAGCACGAACATCTTCCACCATTGCCAGTAACATTTTTCGAATATTATCAACTTGATTTACTGAGACTTTATTTGACTGGCTTTGTTGTAGCGCCTTAATGGCCTGCATTTGGCCTACACCTTTGCACAATAAATAAATCGACTTACTGTAGTTTTCCTCAACAAAAGTGAGATCAATATATTGGTGCTCAACCAAAGGAATTAAAAAGGCGGCAGACAGAGAGTCAATATCAAGATTTAGACTCGATAAAATTTCCACCATTTCTAAAGATTTGGTTTGGCACTGTTCATTAATGTCGTGTTTAGCTTTGACCGCTAACCAAATATGCTCAAGCTGTTGACACTTTTCTTGGTTAATCTCTAAAGAAGATAACCATTGCTCAAAGTTTGTTTGAGTAAATTGGTGAGATTTACGAACCGAAACCATAATAAACCCGCTTTATACTAGTGTGATGATGAAGAATCGCGTACAAACAATACCATAGTCTCAATATGCTTTGTGTGTGTAAACATATCCATTAAGGCAATTTTTTCAATTTTATAGCCGTGAGTTAATAATAGTGCGGTATCTTTTGCAAGCGTAGCAGGATCACAACTTATATATAAAATTTGTTCGATATTAAATTTAACTAATTGTTCAATCGCTTGATATGCGCCAGCACGTGCCGGATCTAACAAGACTTTAGTATATTTTTCTTTAGCCCAAGCATTAGATTGCCAATCACTATTGAGATCAGCTTGATAAAATTGGCAATTAGTAAGGTTATTTTCAATGGCATTTTCTCGAGCTTTAATCACCATTTTATCAACCCCCTCAATGCCAGTAACCTTGGCAACAATGCTAGCGATAGCTAGGCTAAAGTTGCCTAGTCCGCAAAATAAATCCAGCACTTGGTCATGTTCATTTAATGATAACCAATCAATCGCCTGAGCAACCATCTTATTATTTATATCAGCATTGACTTGAATAAAATCGTCGGCAGAAAATGATATTTTTATTGGCTGATGATTAGCATTAACGAGTGAGTAGCTTAGGGGCTGGCATGTACTTAGCGGTAAAACCTGCTCACCATTATCCACCATAATTTGACAGTTAACCTCTGAGGAAAAATTTGACCAAAGTACTTTATCTTGCGGTGATAGTTTAACTAATTGTCTGATAATCAAAGTAACCACATCCGTGGCAATTATTTCAATATGACCGATCGGGTTTTTACCGGATAACTTAGCTAATAACAGCTTTAATGGTTGAAAAAACTCCGATAAAGGCTCAAGCAAAACAGGACATTTCCTTATACCTACCAATAGGTTACTGCCCCGCTGGCGGAAACCAATCGTTACTTGACCTTTTTTATCATATTGCACACCAATACGTGCTTTTCGGCGATAATGATAAGTTTGACTGAACAGTGATTCTTGCCATGGCAAATCAGCTTCATCATTTAATGAAAGAATGTGCTGTCGAGAAAAAAGCTCAGAAACTTTCTTTTGTTTCATCAGCAACTGTTCTTGCGGGGAGATATGTTGGACATCACAACCGCCACATTTTAAAAAATGTTGGCACTGAGCAATCACTCGTTTATCGCTTGAGTTAATGACATCAAGTAACTTCCCACGGTAGTATTTACTTTTTTGCTCAATAATTTTTGCGACCACGGTTTCATTAGGTAAAGTGCCGTCAATAAAGACACTTTTTTTCTGATAACTTCCGACGCCACAACCATTAAAATCTAAACGAGTAATTTTTACCTGAATTTTCTGGCCAATTATGGTTGATTTTGGTGTTGCTTTAAAAATTTTAGCCACTAAAAAAGATACCTAATGTTAAGCGCTTTATACTTACTCTGCGATGTGCCATGATTATAAAATATTATACCGAAATTTAGCCCGTATACCCATGATACCTCAAAATAATAGTTTCAGGATGTTTTGAGCAAATCATGAACAAGACGCATCTTTTTATTAATGGTCATTCCCTTAAATAAAGATGCAACGAAGAGCATGGTTTGCTCAGACATCCCCGTGGGCTGGTATAGAAACGCTTTATGCTGTGTTATTGATTTCGAAAAGGGAACAACCATTCTCTTCAATCAAAGCCTTGCCTAAAGGCGTTCCTAATTCCAGCTGAATTCTTCATTTTGAGATAACATGGGGATAAAAACTCAGGAAATAGAGTTCTATTATAAATGCATAAATTAAGCTTAAAAGACTGGGTTATATTACTTACAATCGTACCAACTACGCTTATAGGTTTAACCATAGCTGGCTATTTTTCTTATAGCCGTTATGTGGAGCTTGACGATTATCTTAGTGATCGATCACGCAGCATTATAGAACCACTCGCCATCGCAAGCACCGAAGCCATTATCAATAAAGAGCGCGAAAAGTTACGTCATTTGGTTGGTTTTGCCCATCGCAGCCAGTCGTCCATCATCAAAAGTATTACCGTTTATACCAAAGACAACCAAGTGTTTGTCACTAGTGCTTATCACGGTGATTCTGACTTAATGCGGATGAATGCTGGTGAAGAAATCCCCCTCACTACTCAATCGTTTTACAGTGGCGACTATCTGATATTCCGCACCCCAATCATAAGTGAAAATAGCGAAACAGCCTTAGACGACAATCAATTATCACAACATGTTGCAGTTGGTTATATTGCAATGCAAATTGATAGAAATAAAATAAAATTTGATCAACAAAGCCAAATGCTTATAGCGTTTATGATTGCTATCTTTGGCGCTTTAATCAGTGCCGTCTTTGCTTTTGGTTTAATCAAAAATGTTACCCGTCCGGTAAGTTCCATGGTACAAGCGGTCGACCGGATCAGAGAAGGTAAACTAGATAGTCGTATCAGTGGTCAGTTGATTGGTGAACTTAACTTCCTTAAAAATGGCGTTAATGCGATGGCTGAGTCGTTGGGTGATTATCACGACGAAATGCAACGCAGTATAGATCAAGCAACTATCGACTTAAGGGAAAGTTTAGAGCAGTTTGAAATACAAAATGTTGAGTTAGATATTGCCAAACGCAAAGCTCAAGACGCCAATAAAGTTAAGTCCGAGTTTCTAGCCAATATGAGTCATGAACTAAGAACTCCGTTAAATGGTGTGATTGGCTTTACTCGACAAGTGCTCAAAACGCCCCTTTCAGACACACAACGAGATTACCTGCAAACAATTGAACGTTCAGCAGCGAATCTGCTAGCCATCATTAATGACATCCTCGATTTTTCAAAACTGGATGCTGGCAAAATGGTGCTAGAAAAAATTCCATTCTCTATGCGAGAAGCTGTTGAAGAAACCGTGATTTTACTCGCCCCTAGCGCACATGTTAAAAATATAGAGCTTTCCCTAAGAGTTTCTCCACAGCTACCAGATTCACTGATTGGCGATGCCATGCGCATTAAACAAGTTATTATTAACCTCACCAGTAATGCAATTAAATTTACCGAAAAAGGTGCTGTAGATATAGATATTGACTGTGAGCATATCGATCAAAAGTATGCGGTTTTAAAGGTGAGTGTCAATGATACTGGTGTAGGCATGAGTCATGAGCAACAAACCTCTATTTTTGAAGCCTTTGGCCAAGCTGATAAAAGTGTTACTCGGTTATATGGTGGCACGGGGTTAGGATTAGTTATTTCACAACGATTAGTTAATGAAATGGAAGGTGACATTGGCTTTGTTAGTGATGAAAAGTGTGGCTCTTCTTTTTGGTTTACCTTTCAATGTGAAATTAACCCTATTCCAAGTGAGTTACCACAAAGTCCAGAATCATTTAGTGGTAAACGTATTTTATTTTATGAACCACATATTCACAGCCGAATTGCCACCAGTGAAATACTGGAGAGTTGGCAAATGAAAATATCACTTTTCACTGACTTAGCACAAGTCGGCAATGCTATCTCTCAAGGTGAAAATTATGATTTTGCTTTAATTGCCCATGACGTTACTCCAACTGCACTTATTGAATTAAAAGAACTATTGCCATTACTTAATGTGTCAATTTCATCCGTTCATTTAGCGATTAATAGTAACTCACCAAATTTGCAAGAAGCATTGATTGTTGCGGGGGCACATAGTTGTATAAGTAAACCTTTGACCCCAGAGAAATTGTATAAGTCATTGAACCCTAATCATTTTGACTTTGCCAATTCATTAACTGAAGTTCTGGAAAACAAAGTACCAATTAAAATACTGGCCATTGATGATAATGATGCCAACTTAAAACTAATCACCGCATTATTGTTAGAGCAAGTCAGTGAAGTTGTCACGGCAACAAACGGCCAAGAAGCGGTAGAGCTGTGTCGAGTTGAAAAGTTTGCTTTGATTTTTATGGATATTCAGATGCCTGTCATGGATGGAGTTTCTGCATTGAAACACATAAAATCCAGTACTTTTAATGACAGTACCCCAATAATTGCAGTAACAGCTCACGCATTGAGTGAGGAAAAAGATAAATTACTGAAAGAGGGTTTTAATTCATATATGACCAAACCCATCGATGAAAGTATGCTACGTCATATAATCTATGAATATTGCGATCTAGATTTACTAGGTACTCAAGCAGAGCAAGCTCAAACATTCAATACTGACTTTACCGCCAGTTTAGGCAATACACTAACGACAGATTTAGTAGCCATAGAAGAGCATCACATCAATATAACACTCCTACAGAATTCTTCAGTTATCAACTGGCCCTTATCCTTGCAAAGAGCAGGTGGTAAACCAACCTTAGCGAGAGATATGTTAGATGGCTTAGTGGATAGTTTGCCCGATATAAAACAAACCATCTCAGACGCCTTAACGTCCTTGGATATAGATTTATTAAAAGTATTGATTCATAAGCTAAACGGAGCTTGCTGTTATTCTGGTGTTCCGGATCTTAGTAAAATGACTCACCACATAGAAACTCAATTGAAACAAGGGGCTAGTATTGATGATTTAGAACCAGAATTTTTCGAATTTTTTGAGCACCTTGATAAAGTATTGAATCTATCGACTGAAGCCTTCGAAAAGATTGATGATATGTTAATAAAATTGCAATAAAAAACAGCTCAAATTAATAAAGCTGTTTTAGAAGTAACCTGCTTTTGTCTGATATCAATCTCTAAGATGTAGTTCTGGTGAAGTATCTATATCACCATCTTCCGAAATCACAGAGATACCACCATTACAAATTAACACGGCTAAACTTTTACCATTTTCGTTACGAACAAAAGCAAGCTCATAGCCAAACTTCCCTAAGCTACTAGCCGAAAATTTCTGAGCTAAAGACAATTTTGACCACCAAACAGATTGTTCAGGTGGTTCAGTCCTTCTGTCTGCCACAGGTTTTATTTGCGCTTGCATAATCCAACACCGCTTAAATTATGAACATACTTAATTCTAGTATAGGCCAATTATTAGCCATTAACATACTTTTAAAACACATATTTATCACTGGTTGATGAGTAGTTGATTTTATTGATGTTATTCAGACAAGACGACAAAAGCCGTCGCATATTCTTTTTCATCCGACAAAGAAATATGCCAAGAAGTAGCGCCCAACAACTTTGCTTTTTCCAATGCGATGTGACTCAGCAGCAGAATAGGCTGACCACTAGCCAGTGATTGAATTTCAAAGTGTTGAAACGATACTCCAGCAGCAATACCCGTGCCTAAAGCTTTTGCAGCAGCTTCTTTACCTGCCCAACGCTTAGCTAAATAAGGCATTTTAAACTTTAATTGTAAATAATGTTGATGTTCAGTTGGTGTTAACACTCTTAACGCCAACTTATCTAAAGCCGCATTTTTCATTTTAGCTAAGCGGCTAATTTCAATAATATCAGTGCCAATACCAACCACAGACATAAGAAACTTATCCTCTTGCTTCTAGCATCAATGCTTTCATATCTCGTACGGCTTTATCTAAGCCATCAATCGCTGCTCGAGCAATAATGGCATGGCCGATATTTAATTCAATGATCTCAGGAATAGCAGCGATGGCTTTTACATTGAAATAAGTTAAACCATGACCTGCGTTCACTTTTAACCCTTGCTGGTGTGCATATTGAATTCCGGCAGTTAAACGTTTCAATTCTTGTTGTTGTTCTTCTTCCGTCTGGGCGTCAGCATAATGACCGGTGTGAATTTCAATATAAGGCGCTTTACTTGCTACTGCGGCATCTATTTGCTTTTTATCCGCATCAATAAATAAACTGGTTTGGATACCAGCTTCATTTAAGCGTGCTACAGCTTGATTAACTTTGTTTTGTTGCCCTGCCACATCTAAACCGCCTTCTGTAGTTAATTCTTCACGTTTTTCTGGAACTAAACAACAAAAAACTGGCTTAACTTCACAAGCGATATCGAGCATTTCATCTGTTACCGCCATTTCTAGATTCATCCGTGTTTGTAATGTTTCTTTCATCACATAAACATCTCTGTCTTGAATATGACGACGATCTTCACGTAAATGAATGGTAATGCCATCAGCACCGGCATGTTCAGCTACTGAGGCGGCATGAACAGGATCAGGGTAAGTTGTGCCTCTTGCTTGACGTAATGTCGCGATATGATCAACGTTGATGCCTAATAAAATATCATTCATGAATTATTCTCTAGTTGCGCTTAAACAGCTTACGGCTATTTAATGGTTTGCCACCAAGTAAATGGTTAAAGACTTGGCGCATTAATAATTTGTATGTGTGCATCACTTGACTGTTAGAAAAATCTTGCTCTGCTAGCGAAATCAAATGTTCTCTTAGATAACAAGTTTGTGATGAACGGGTTAATACAGGGGTAAACCCCTGTTCAGCTAAATAATTATACTGTTGATGATTTTGCTCAAAGATCACTGAATAATCAATAGTTAAACCTAACTCATCCAATAAAGTATTTTCAAATTTTCTTAAAATAGCCTCTAAAGGTTGTTTTTCAGCGAGTTCTTGCAAACAATTTTGGTATTGGATAAACAGGGCTTCATAAGGAATATGCTCACCGAGTAACCTTACTTGCAGCTCGTTTAGATAAAAGCCGCTATAAAGAAAATCGCCGGTTAATAACATCGATTTTTTATCGGCTTCAATACGAGCAAGGGATTTTAAGCTACCTTGCCCTTTTAAAACTATTTTCAAAGGCAGGAAAGGTTGCAACAAGGCTTTTTTATTAGATTTTATCGATGTGCCAACATAAGCAATCGCTGAAATTTTTCCCTGTTGCTCGGTGAGAAACTCAACAATCACTTTATGATCACGATAAGGACGAGAGTGTAATAAAAAGGCTTTTTGCTCTAGCTCTTGCATTAATCTTAAAAGCCTTTTTTGTTGATTCTAAATATAATTAGAGCCACTATTCCTACAGGTTATTAGGTGATATATAGCTAAACCTGCTTTTCATAAAAGTTAAATTTTAACTTGAATAGTCGTCGCCGTAGCCCAAGCTACGTAATGCTCGCTCATCATCAGCCCAACCTGATTTCACTTTCACCCATGACTCAAGAAATACTTTCTGTTCAAACATTTCTTCCATGTCACGACGAGCTTCTTGGCCAATGGTTTTAAGTCGTGCACCTTTATTACCAATCACCATGCGCTTTTGGCTATTACGCTCCACCAAAATCAAGGCATTGATATGTAATATGCCTTTTTCATCGACTTTAAATTGTTCAATTTCAACCGTGGTTGAATAAGGCAATTCATCACCAGTAAAACGCATTAACTTCTCACGGATAATTTCAGAAGCCATAAATCGGCTTGAACGATCGGTGATATGGTCTTCAGGAAACCAGAAATCGCCTTCAGGTAAAGAGGTTAAACAAAGGTCGCGAATTTTATCAACGTTATCACCTTTACTTGCCGAAATTGGAATAATGTCACTAAAGTCATGCTTTTCACCTAATATTTGTAGATGTGGTAAAAGCGCCTCTTTATCCTGAACGTTATCAATTTTATTAATAATTAAAATGCAGCGTGAGCCACTTTTTTTAACTTTACTGAGTACCAACTCATCGTCGGTTGTCCAATGTGTACCTTCAACTAAAAATAGTACCAATTCAACTTCGGCAATAGAGCTACTTGCCGCTCGATTCATTAGGCGGTTAATCGCCTTCTTTTCATCTGTATGTAAGCCGGGAGTATCAACTAGCACGGCTTGCCGGTGCTCTTCAGTTAATATGCCTAAAATTCGATGACGTGTAGTTTGAGGTTTCCGGGAAGTAATGCTTATTTTTTGTCCAAGCAAGCTATTTAATAACGTTGATTTGCCGACATTTGGACGACCAACAATAGCGATGATTCCGCATTGAGTGCTTTGAGTCATGATTTTTTACTCGTTTTTTTGTTACTAGCATTTACAGTTAAAATGATTTCTAATACTTTTTCTGCTGCCGCTTGTTCTGCTTTTCTTCGGCTAGTACCTTTTGTGATCACCTCAGAATCTATTTCGCTGGTTGTGCAGCGTACAGTGAATTGCTGATTATGCGATTGTCCCGAGGTATCAATCACTTCATATAAAGGCAATGCTATCTTTCGGCCTTGTAAATACTCTTGCAAACGGGTTTTAGGATCTTTTTGCTCTTGTCCTGGTTTAATAGCAGCTAATCTCTCTTTAAACCAATGCAAGACTAATGCTTTGCACGTCGCCATATCAGTGTCGATATATACTGCACCTATAATGGCTTCAATAGCATCTTCCAATATAGAGTCTCGTTGATGTCCGCCACTTTTTAATTCGCCCGGCCCTAGAATCAAATGTTCTCCTAAATCAAACCCTCGGGCAATTTCAGCTAAGGTAACCCCTTTAACTAAACTTGAACGCATCCGCGTTAAATCACCTTCATTTGCATGAGGAAATTTATCATATAAAGTTTCCGCAATGACAAAACCTAAAATTGCATCACCTAAGAATTCTAATCGTTCGTTATGATCACCTTTAGCACTTCGGTGTGTTAATGCTTGTAATAAAAGCGACGGTTGTTTAAAAGTATAGGATAACTTTTTCGATAACCTTTGCATCGCTTGAGCATTATTTATCATCATTAATGAATACTGCCTAAACGATGAAAACGCACGTTAGTTGGGATCCAACGAGGTAGCAAGCTTGATTCATCACGGTCAAAATCAAAACTCATCCAAATAAATATCGCTTCACCCACCAAATTCTCTTCGGGTACAAAGCCCCAAAAGCGGCCATCTAAACTATTATCTCGATTATCACCCATAACAAAATAATGCCCTTGCGGGACAGAAAACTCGTCTCGTTGGGTACCTTGCTGTTTAAAGTACTGAGCGGTACGAGGTAATACTTGGTTATCCACTAAAATATCATGGCTTTTATTTGGCATTGCCGAGGTGTAGCGAGTCAATTTATCAACACCGTCACTGTATTCATCGTTGTTGATAAAGGTCGTGGTAACTTGTTTAAATTCACTGCACTCAGTAACTTCTGCTGTACAGGCGGGTTTAATGTACAAAGATTTATTTCGATAAATAATACGATCACCCGGTAAACCAATCACTCGCTTAATAAAGTCAATTTGTGGGTCTTGAGGATATTTAAAGACAATCACATCGCCACGTTCAGGCAATCCTATTTCAACAAATTTATTGCGCACTACCGGGTCACGTAAGCCATAGTTAAATTTATTAACTAAAATAAAATCGCCATCAAGCAAGGTAGGCATCATTGAACCTGATGGGATTTGAAAAGGTTCATACAAAAATGAGCGTAATATCAATACAAAAGCAATAACAGGAAAGATCTGCACTGCTGTATCTACCATTGCCGAAGGTTCACTTAACTTTGCTTGAATTTCATCGGTTAATGTTTCTTTACACTGCGCTTGCGCGGTGGTTAACTTTAGCTTGCGCTGAGGCGCGAGATAAAACTTATCGGCTAACCACACTAACCCAGTCACACATGTCAGAATAACTAAGAATATTGAAAAATAAACAGCCATAATTTATCTATTACCTATTTAATTATTTGTCTAATTACGTATCTAATTTAAGTACGGCTAAAAACGCTTCTTGAGGAACTTCAACATTGCCCACTTGTTTCATGCGTTTTTTACCATCTTTTTGCTTTTGCAGTAGCTTCTTCTTACGAGAAATATCGCCACCGTAACATTTAGCCGTTACGTTTTTACGTAACTGTTTTACCGTAGTACGGGCAATCACGTTATTACCAATCGCCGCTTGAATAGCAATGTCGAACATTTGACGATGAATAAGCTCTTTTAATTTATCCACTAACATTCGGCCACGAGCAACTGAATTAGCTCGGTGAGTGATCATCGCTAACGCGTCAACTCTATCACCATTAATCATCACATCAACACGTACCATGTCTGCTGCTTCAAAACGAACAAAATGATAATCGAGTGATGCATAACCACGGCTGGTGGATTTTAATTTATCAAAAAAGTCCATCACCACTTCAGCCATAGGTAATTCATAGGTTACCGCCACTTGATTACCATGGTAGATAATGTCTTTTTGTACACCACGTTTTTCAATACACAGAGTGATCACGTTACCTAAATGCTCTTGTGGCACTAAAATATTCGCTTGTACAATCGGCTCACGAATTTCATCGATATTATTGACCGCAGGTAAATCTCCCGGATTATCAATGGATAATACTTCACCATTGGTACAAGCAATTTCATAATTTACCGTTGGTGCTGTGGTGATCAAATCAAGATCATATTCACGAGCAAGACGCTCTTGAATGATCTCCATATGCAACATGCCTAAGAAGCCAATACGGAAACCAAAACCTAGCGCTGAAGAGTTTTCTGGTTCAAAAAATAATGAGGCATCATTTAAACTCAATTTATTTAAGGCATCTCGAAAGTTCTCAAAATCGTCAGAGCTGATTGGGAAAATACCGGCATAAACTTGCGGCTGCACTTTTTTAAAACCAGCTAAAGGCTTTTCCGCTTCTCTTTTGAAAAGCGTGATGGTATCACCAACTGGGGCGCCATGAATTTCTTTGATACCCGCAATAATGAAACCCACTTCACCGGTTTTCAAAATGCCTGTTTCTTTTTGTTTTGGTGTAAAAATACCCACTTTATCAATGATGTGTGTTTGTCCTGTTGACATCACCACCATTTTATCGCCTTTTTTAACTTCGCCGTTCATGATTCGAACAAGAGAAACAACCCCTTGGTAATTATCAAACCAAGAGTCAATAATTAACGCTTGCAGATTTGCATCAGGATCACCTTCTGGTCCTGGGATATGGGTGACAATATCCTCTAATACATCTTCAATGCCAACGCCAGTCTTAGCTGAACATTGCACCGCGTCTGTCGCATCAATACCGATAATGTCTTCTATTTCTTCACTAACACGGTCTGGATCAGCTTGTGGCAAATCGATTTTATTTAAAATTGCTCTTACTTCTAAATCCATTTCAATGGCGGTGTAACAGTTAGCGACGGTTTGTGCTTCAACCCCTTGTCCGGCATCAACCACTAATAACGCACCTTCACAAGAAGCTAATGAACGCGACACTTCATATGAAAAATCTACATGGCCAGGCGTATCGATAAAGTTCAATTGATACACTTCACCATCTTTGGCTTTATAATCTAAGGTAACACTTTGGGCTTTAATGGTAATACCACGTTCACGCTCGATGTCCATAGAATCAAGAACTTGCGCTTCCATTTCTCGATCTTGTAAACCTCCGCAATGTTGGATCAGTCGATCTGAAAGCGTAGATTTACCATGGTCAATATGGGCAATAATGGAAAAATTTCGGATATGTTTCATAGATGAAAATTCAGTTAAGCGTATTATAAAATCAATAGTGGCGAGATTTTAGCTAATTTAGCGCGCGGCGGCTATCTTTAGTTGATTTTTAACTGTGGATTTCTGTAACAGAGATACTCGCAGGAGTAATTTTTATCAGCTTCGGTACCCATTCTGAGCAGTTTAACAATTTATTTTGTTGCTGACGTGCAAAGTAGAAACCTAAGTACCCACCCAGAAGACCAATAGCTACCGCAATCAATTCATAGGCAATAATCTCTTCTAGCATCAACCACTGACCAATGCTACTGGCTATGATAAGACCGATTAACGGCCACAAATATACTTGCCAAGCAGCGCTGAGTAAAAGCTTTTCAGATAAACCAATAACCACCATATCGCCAATATTTACTGGCTGATCATTAAACAAAGTATAAGTCAGTTGTTTTTGTGGAAAGGCTTTAGCAATTTGCCCGCTGCCGCAAGAGTCCATTTGAGTACAACTACTGCACGTAGATTTTACGGTACTCTCTACGACAATAACGTTTTTATCAATTGAGATGACTTTCGCTTGTTCTTCGATCATAGCTTTATCTTGGAATTAAACTCACAGAATCTGCAATTTGTTTTGCGGTATGCGACGGTATTTTACCAACGACACTTATCTCAAAACCATTAACCACTTGATTCAATGCGACCGTCGCACCGTCTATCACATAATCAACCGGACGCTGTTGTTCTTTACTTGGGGTAACATAAACAGAAACATCCACTAAACCATCACCAAATAAAATAAATTCAACCGGCTGTTGGGTGGATGAAATCCTGTGTCTATTGGCGTTCACCTTCTTAAAACCTTCTGGTAACCAATTCACTTGCCAAGATAGTTTTTGTTGTTGATACCCTTCAGGGATCTCGACGACTTTTGGTAATTCTGTCGATTGGAGCTGCGATAAACTTTCTGAGGGCCGGTCGGTGATGTCTAAATGAGTAAACTGTATTTGTTCTAGTTGCTGCCCCTTTCTGGTAACGATTGCCAGTTTTAACAATAATCCAGTTTTTTGATCTAACCATAACCAGTGACTATATAAATTCGAGTCTTTGGGCACTATTCTAATAATTTGGGCGCTACGACCTAAAATTCGACTTTTCCCCACGGAAATAAAGTTATAACTGCCATTGAGTAGCCCAATATTTTGACTTAAAACATTGGGGATAGGTCCACTAATTTGTGATGAAAAAATAGAATAAGGGGGTAATTCTGGCTCGATATAACTAACAATATCGCCTTTACGCAAAATATCTCTACGTGGGCCGTTTAGTAATGACAGTATTTCTAATTCACGATTAGTGTCATTAACGCCATGAAACCAATGATAGGGTTCGGCATGATTGTTTTTAACAACAACAAAAGAAGTACTAAAGTTGAGGGATTGTAAAGATTGAGAGAGGCGAGCAAGCCATACTTCGGCGGTTTCAGGTATCTTGGTTTCGGGAGTTTTAGTTTCAAAAGCCCAAACTGGCAAACTGAGGTTTACCAGTAAAAATAAACAAATTAATAACTTCATTTAGGCGTATTTGTAACCTCTTCATTATTTTTATCCACTTCATTTTCTTGGCTGGCTACTGAAGTAAACTTAATTTGCTGTTTGTGATCTTGTAATAATGCTTGAAAACGACGTTGTTGTTCAACCATCGCCTGCTGTTGTGTCGCTCGGCTGTTCTTTTGGTAATTTAAACTTACCGGTTGAGCAACACCACCAAATGGACTGGTTTGAACAATAGGTGCTGGTATCAACGTTTCATTATCGGCAACATTCTGTTGAACGCCAATAACCATTAATCCAGCGGCTGAAGCAGCAATGGCAACTTGACCAAAGGGTTTAATCAATTGTACTACTTTCGCTTTAAGCTCACTAGTAAACGTTGTTTTAGCAACAGGTGCTAACACAGTCGGCTCTTCAGCAATCACATTTGCAATGCTCGCGGATAAATCAAAATTTAATGAATCAGGCAATTCGTTACGCATGGTGTCACCAATTAAATGATAACGTTGCCAAGTTTCTGACATATGATTGTCTTTGATTAACTCATCAAAAACAGCATCTTCAGACTGATAATTATCAACTAAAGACGACACTGTCTCAAACTTACTTTCACTCATAAATACACCTTAAAAATCGATAAATTAGTGTTGAAGCAATGGCCTGATTTTTTTATCTACAGCATCACGTGCTCTAAATATTCTCGAACGCACTGTGCCTACAGGGCATTCCATAATCGTGGCAATCTCTTCATAACTTAAACCTTCAAGCTCTCGCAAATTGATCGCTGTACGCAAATCTTCAGGCAATTGCTCTATGGTATCAAATACTACTTTCTTTATTTCGTTGGTTAATAATAATTTTTCAGGCGAGGCATTTTCTCTAAGTGCATCACCTGAATCATAAATTTCTGCATCTTCAATCTCAATATCAGAGCCTGGAGGTTTTCTGCCGCTAGCAACCATATGGTTTTTTGCGCAGTTTACCGCGATGCGGTACAACCAAGTATAAAAAGCACTATCCCCTCTAAAATTAGGTAAAGCGCGGTACGCTTTAATAAATGCCTCTTGTACTATGTCAGGTACATCACTATGGTTTTTAACATAGCGAGAAACTAAATTTGCCACCTTATGTTGGTACTTTGTTACCAGCAAGTTAAACGCATTTTTATCACCACGTTGAACCCGCTCAACCAAGGTTTGGTCGACATTTTGTTCACTCATCCGAGCCAATACTCCTAAAACTCGTTAACTTTTTACATTTGGCTCTTAGCAAACACATCAAGTAGGACTAGACTTGTGTGAAAAAGTTCTATAAAAATTAAAATAAATTAAAAAAAAGTAAAAATAATCAAGATAGTCCGTTTATTTTCTGTTCACATCCGCGAAATAACGTTAAAATTCGCGCCTATATAGAATACCTTAAAATCAACAAGATATGAATCAACAACACAATTGTGATGTATTAATTATTGGCAGTGGCGCAGCCGGTTTATCCTTAGCACTTCATTTAGCAAAAAATGCTGATGTTGTTATTTTAAGTAAAGGCCAAGTAAATGATGGCTCAACTTTTTATGCTCAAGGTGGTATTGCCGCCGTTTTTGATGAAAACGACAGTGTTGAATCTCACGTTGCTGACACACTTATTGCTGGCGCAGGACTTTGTGAGAAAAACATTGTGCAATTTACCGCAGAAAATGCCCGTGATTGTTTAGAGTGGTTAATTGAACAAGGGGTAAATTTTGATCAAGAAGATAATCACAATGGTGAGGTTAAATATCACTTAACTCGTGAGGGTGGTCATAGCCATCGCCGGATACTGCATGCTGCCGACGCAACAGGGCAAGCTGTGCAAACAACACTGGTTGATCGAGTTAATAAACATAACCGTATTCGGATATTTGAACGCTACAATGCAATTGACTTAATCTGCAGTAACAATGGTACAGAACAAAAATATTGTAATGGTGCTTACATTTGGAACCGTAACAGCGAAAAAGTTGAACGTATCTTTGCTAAGAAGACGATTTTAGCTACCGGTGGTGCCAGTAAAGTTTACCAATATACTTCGAATCCAGATGTTGCCAGTGGCGACGGTATTGCCATGGCTTGGCGTGCTGGTTGCCGTGTCGCCAATATGGAATTTAATCAGTTTCACCCAACCTGTTTATTTCACCCCGAAGCAGGTACGTTTTTACTCACCGAAGCATTGCGTGGCGAAGGCGCCATTTTAAGACGCCCTGATGGTAGCCGATTTATGCCAAGTTTTGACGAGCGAGCAGAGTTGGCTCCTCGCGATATTGTTGCTCGTGCTATCGACTTTGAAATGAAACGCTTAGGTGCTGACTGTATGTATTTAGATATCAGTCACAAATCAGCTGACTTTATCAAGCAGCATTTTCCCACCATTTATGAAAAAACCTTGTCGCTTGGCATCGACATGACGAAACACCCCATGCCGGTAGTCCCTGCTGCACATTATACTTGTGGCGGTGTGATGATTAATAGACAGGGTAAAACTGATGTTGAAAACTTATACGCTATTGGGGAAGTTGCATATACCGGCTTGCACGGAGCCAACAGAATGGCGAGCAATTCTTTACTAGAATGTTTAGTTTTCGCCCGTGCTGCAGCACAAGATATAGAGCAGAACTTGTCAAGTTCACAAAAATACATTGAATTGCCGGCTTGGGATGAAAGTAGAGTAACGGACTCAGATGAAGAAGTCGTTATTCAGCATAACTGGCACGAACTGCGTTTATTTATGTGGGATTATGTTGGCATTGTTCGTACAACCAAGCGTTTAGAGCGAGCACTTCATCGTGTTGAACTATTACAACGAGAAATTGATGAGTATTATCAAAACTTTAAGGTTAGTAATAATTTATTAGAGTTAAGAAATTTAGTGCAAGTCGCTGAATTAATTATTCATTGTGCATTGCAACGCAAAGAAAGTCGTGGCCTTCATTATACCTTAGATTACCCCGAGCTTGACCCAAACAGCCAAACGACTATTTTAACTCCTCAAACATTACCTTTCGACTAGCCGCACATTTATTTTTTAATATATGTCGGCATAAACGAGAGTAATCAATGGCTGAAAATCTATCTTTATAGAGAAAAAGTCGCTTAGGTGTTTTAGACAAACGAGCAGACGATAAAGCAGTGCTCAGTGGTGTTAATATTAACCAGCAGCCAAACCAACCAATACGGCTATTTTGATGTAATATTAATGGACACTGCGCATCAATTTCGACAGTACCATTTTGATTTAAAACCAACGAAGTGTAAGCTTTTCGGTTAGATTGACTATATAAAGAAAAAATAATACTTATCAGCAACAAGCTAACCACCACAAACAAGACAGGGGTAAGCTGAAACTCAATCATTTCGATAAAAAACATCACTATCAGACAACACCAATAAACATTGACTAGATGTTTATGCCAGAGAGATTTTTTCAGGATAAGATTATACTTTGACTCGTTTAAGTATAAGTTGCACCATTGAATTGAGCTCTTGATCTTCACATTCCTCGTGCCCCATAAACCAAGCAAATAATTCTGGATCTTGGCAAACTAGTAAACGTTCAAAAATTGCTTTATTTGCATCCGATAAATGCTCCCAAGCGTCATCGACAAATGGCATAAACAATACATCTAGTTCCAACATTCCTCGACGACAAGCCCATTTAAGCCTTGATTTATCTCTTGTTACCGACATAGATAACCCTAATTGACAAAATTGGCGCTAGTGTAACATTTAACGCCATCATATAATCCACTTGTTTTTTGATAATTAGCCCCTATAAATATAGCTATTGGACCCTTGATAAATGATAGATATGACCTTAACCGTTGAAACGCATAAACCAGCATATAATGACTTGCCGAAAAATTATTTAATTTCTTTAGACAGCTATAGTGCTATTTCCCTCACTGGCGAAGAACAAAGTAAATATTTGCAAGGGCAAATTACCTGCGATGTTAACTCACTCGCACAAGATAAGTTACTGTATGGTGCTCATTGTAATGCCAAAGGTAAGGTCTTTTCATGTTTTCGTTTATTTGACAGAAATGACCAACATTTATTATTTCAGCCAAAAACAACCATCATTAAATCACTCACCGAGCTTCAAAAGTTTGGTGTCTTTGCCAAAGTCACTATTGCAACGGCTGATGATTTAGCCTTTGTGGCTTTAGTGGGTGAACAAGCGGTCGAACTTTTAAGAGCACAGTTTTCATTAATCCCGGATAGTTTATCGCCAACCGTGCAAGTAGGCTCGACCACATTAGTTTATATTGCGGGGAAAATAGACCGCTATCTGATCATCGATAATCAACCAGCTTTGACAACACTGTGCGCTTCGTTATCATTGCCTGTATTTGGTTCACAGCTATGGAATTTACTCGAGATAACTGAAGGTATTCCGTCTTTAACCAGTGAAAATGAACAAGAATACGTACCGCAAATGCTTAACATGCAAGCAATTAACGGTATCAGTTTTACCAAAGGTTGTTATTTAGGGCAAGAAACCGTCGCTCGAATGCAATATTTAGGTAAAAACAAAAAAGCACTTTTTGCCTTATCAGGAAACTCTGCGGCTAAAAGCTCAGCGCTCATTGTTGAGAAACAATTAGGTGAAAACTGGCGTAAAGCAGGTGATATAACATCTGTTTATCAAGCAGATGATGGCAGTAGTTATATTCAAGCAGTACTTAATAATGATATAGATGAATCAATAAATTTACGGTTCAAAGATCAACCTGAAAGCTCACTTTCAATTATCGATTTACCATACAAACTTAATCAAGAATAATTTAGGAATAAAAAATGAAGATAGCAGAAAATAAAGTCGTTGTTCTACACTACGCAGTTTCCGATAGCGAAGACACCTTAATTGATAGTTCGTACGATCACAGTCCATTATCTGTCATTCAAGGCACTGGGTATTTAATTCCTGGTTTAGAAGATGCGTTAACGGATCATCTTGCCGGTGATAAGTTTGAGGTAGCCGTTTCAGCAGATCAAGCTTATGGTCAACGTCATGACGATTTTGTGCAAACAGTACCAAAAGCAATGTTTGGAGAAATAGAAGACCTAGACGTTGGTACTCAATTACGTGCAACGACTGATGACGGCGAACAAACGGTTATTGTTATTGACGTTCAAGAAGACGAGATCACCGTTGATGGTAATCATCCTCTTGCTGGCATTGATTTGAAATTTGATGTAGAAATACTTGAAGTTCGTGATGCTACTGAAGATGAATTAACCCATGGGCATGTCCATGGCGAAGGTGGTTGTGGACACGACCATTAATAATCAGAGTTAGATTAGGTAGGTCGACAACTTTTCAAAGTGTCGTCCTACAACTCGCCTCATTACAGATTATCAATATCGCGTTTTAATTGCTCGCGTGGATCTGTGATTAGCTTCTCTAAGATTTGCACACGCTGTTTTAAATCATTTATTTGTTGATCTTTCTCATCAACTATCTTGTTGAGCGCATTAGGCTTGATATCGTCAAACCAGCTACAGCCAGACAGTTCATTTAACCCTAGATCATATCTCTTATTTAAAAAGCCAAGCACAGCGATTGATGAAACAATTAATATCGTTGTTAAACACAGCTGAATAATTTCCATGGTAAATACCTTAAGCAATAAAATAGATTATTCAGTTAGTCTTTACTTAGTTGATTTTATTACAAACAAAATTGAGTTATTTTATCAATTAACAAAGCTTGCTAACTTTTTCGCGAACTTCTTGATAACGAATATGCTCACAACTGGCAAAACCAGATAACTGTTTGACTTTGTTACGACTAAATAACGGCACCATTAAACCCGTCAAAAATCGGCTTAATGTTTCAACAGAAAGTACTTGTTTCTTTCTACTGTTCATATGTTCAGTAAACGCTGTTAAATACCCAGTTAATAGTTCATCACTGGGCCAAGCGATAGCTTGTGAATAGGCAAGTTTTGCCACTTGCCCACGACATACCGAACAGTGACCACAGTTTTCAGGCACTTGACTGTCATCAAAATATCTCGATAAATTGTTACTTAAACATTTATCCAATTCGAAAAAGCGCACTAATGCCGCAATACGCTTAATTTCACTTTGTTCTTTTTCAAAAAAGTATTGCTGTAACGTTTTAGCAAGCATTGGGTCGGCTAACTCTGTTTGATTAACTGCAAATACTTCGGTAATTTTTTTAGTTTCCAAAACAATAAAGCCATGCTCTTGTAGGTACTCTAACGCCGTTACTACTCGTGAACGTTCACATTGATAATGTTGAAATAAACTTTCAAAGTCAGGCTCACCCCATATCTTTTTAAATTTACTGTGTTGAAAAACCGCTTGTAAAAAATCACGTCGCTCACCTTCAAAAACATTAAGTACTTCAGTTTGGCTGGTAGTGAATTTATATTTAAAATCGGCAAAGTATGAGAATAATGGTTTTAATACCCCATAAAGCTCTAATTGAACTAATAAGGTTTTCATCGGTAATTGCCTGATATTACTGGCATTCGATAATGAAAGTCCTTGCAACTCCCAACGATTATTATGTGTCTCTTCTTTAATATTATTGAGTACTTTTTCAATACCGCTAAGTTCAGGGGTATCGCCAAAAACAAAATTTTCAACAATGTTTAAGCCGTCTAAATTAGCTAACGTAATACAATTTGACGATGAACCATCACGCCCTGCTCGCCCTATTTCTTGACTGAAGTTCTCAATCGATTTGGGTAAATCGTAATGTATAACAAAGCGAATATCGGCTTTATCTATGCCCATACCAAAAGCAATGGTAGCGACAATAATATCGACGCTACCCGTCATGAATTCATCTTGGATATGTTGACGTGTCTCACTGTCGAAACCCGCATGATACGCTTTTGCATTAATATTATTACGTATGAGAAACTCAGCAACCTGCTCTGCACTATATTGCAACGTCACATAGACAATGCCACAACCTGCTTGCTGATTAATTGACGCTAATAATTGTTGATTCTTATCCGGTGATGAAACCGGTAGCACCGTTAAGTCTAAATTATGACGATAAAACCCCGTTTGCACGATATGCTGTGGCACGATTGAAAACTTAGCCGCCATATCATTTTTGACTTTTTTTGTTGCTGTCGCTGTTAATAGCAACACTAAGGGGATATTCAGTTCTTGACGATACGCCGGCAATTTCAAATAATCAGGACGAAAATTATGACCCCACTCAGAAATACAATGCGCTTCATCAACGACTAACATTGAAACAGCAACGGATTGAATAAATTGACGAAAGCGTTCATTTTTAAAGCGTTCAACCGAGACCATTAATATTTTAATCTTGCCACTTCGAGTATCTGCCATCACTTGTTGGTTTTGCTCTGGCGTTAATGTTGAATCAATACTGGCAGCGCTGATCCCCTTTCTTGCCAGAAAGGTCAGTTGATCTTTCATTAACGCTAAAAGCGGTGAAACAACCAAGGTTAAATGGGGTAAATGCAAGGCAGGCAATTGATAACATAATGATTTACCTGCACCTGTCGGAAAAATAGCTAACGAAGATTGCCCATTGACTAATTGGCTGATTGTTTGCTCTTGACCTTGGCGAAAAGCGTCAAAACCAAATGTTTGTTTAAGAGAAGTTATTAATGCGTTATTCATGATCAACCTGTAGAAGATAATAGCAACTGTCTATGCCAACTGCTCAGCTAAGAAGTCTAATAATACGCGAATTTTTGGCGTTATACCTTTTCGACTTGGATAAATAGCATAAATATCAATAGTTCTTCCGCACCAATTTGGTAATACTCGTGTTAACAACCCCTGATTCAGTTCATCGATACATAAATAATCAGGAAATAAACCAATGCCACAATGATTAACTACCATGGTTTTCAGGACATTAAAATCATCGGCACTAAAGCGCGGTTTAAAACTAATATTACGTTCTTTACCATCACAATAAAAACCCCAGACAGCTTTAGCACTCACACTGCTCATGAACATACATTGATGTAAAGCAATCTGCTCAGGTGTTGTAATTTTGTCATATTTCGCTAAGTAAGTATCACTAGCAAATAATGCTAACTTAACTGTGGCTAATTTTTTAGATATTAAACTTGAGTCCGGTGATTCTCCAATACGCACCGCGACATCAAAACCTTCTTCAACAATATCAACACGACGGTTAGTTAATTTTAAGTCAATTTCAATTTCTTGATATTGCTGATAAAACTTAGCAAGCGGTTTTGCTAATAGTCCCTGACCTGCCCCCACTGAAGTGCAAAGCTTTATTTTACCTTTAGGTGTTCCTGCTAAATTCTCTACACATTGATGGGCATTTTGCATTTCCTCATAAATGCGCTGGCAATGCTGTAAATATACCTGACCTATTTCAGTTAAATGCAATGAACGAGTAGAGCGCTCGATGAGTTTCACCGCGAGCTTCTCTTCTAGCCGAGATATTTTTCGGCTGATATTTGATTTAGGTAAGCCAATTTTATTAGCCGCACCGGTAAAACTGCCTTGTTCCGCCACATTTAGAAAAACCATCATATCGTTTAAATCGTTCAACACTACGCCCCTATTGCACCTTAGTTCATTACTAGTTTAGTTCAAACGAAATATTGTTACCACAAATAGAACAGTAACTTACCTTTTAGCCTATTTATCAACAAATATGTAACACGTATACTTTTCACCACTTAATGAGTAATGCAGACTTTTGGAGAATATCAATGCAAGTATTAAAGTATAAACACTTACAACATGGCGGTTTTGCAGGCCTTGAAGAGCGTAGATTCGTTATGGACAGTCGGGTATTTTCCGGTCGAAAGTCGCCAAAAACTGCCGAAGGTTTGGAAAATTTTGTTTATCTTGCTGATGCTAACTTTTTGCCATATGGGGAAACGCATATGCACCCCCATAAAGAAATCGATGTCATTTCAATAATGGCTGAAGGCAATGTCGCTCACCAAGGTTCATTAAAACATGGGGAAAATTTAAGCCAAGGGGAAGCACATAATCCTGATCATACAAAAAACCAATTGATCCAAATTTGGGTATTACCAGATGAAGCTGGAGAACGAGCAGACTATAAAGTTTATCGTCCAGAAAAAGGGCAACTAACTCATATTTATGGTGGTGATAAAACACAAAATAATACCATGTACAGTAAAACGTCAATAGCTATGGTGAATGCCAAACAAGGGCAAAAATTTTCTCATCAAGGGGAAGTTATCGCCTACATCAGCAAAGGCGAGATCACCGCTAATGGCGAAAAAATTTATGCGAGAACTTTACTGCGCGATAAAAATAGTCTGGAAATAGTTGTTGAAGAAGACGCGCAAATTATCTTTATCTATGCAACACAATAGGGCTAATAGGCATATTATCGCGATTATTACTTTTTTCTTATTATTGCCTTTGGTGTATTTTATTCCGTCACTGGTCACAATACATATAAATGAGGATAGATTAATAGTTACGATTATTTCCGTCGCTATAATTGTTCCTTTATTATCTTATTGTTTACTGCCGATATCATTGTGGTTGCTAAAGAAGTGAAGCAAGATAAAAATAAACATTAATTCAAAACAGCGATAACCTTTTGTTAAAACAATTATCGCTGTTTTGTTAAAATCTAGTGACAACTAAGCATAATATTTGCCTTCAATACGTTGGCAAAATTGCACTAAATTGTCATATTTTCGCGCTTGTTGATTAAAACTATTAAAGAAATCGACACTGATAAATTCACACAGTGCCGCATAAGCGACGGCATCAAATGAACTTGGTTTGTCACCAAAAAAGAAGTCTTTGTCCGCTAACAGTGTTGATAGTGCAGCAAAGTGCTCATCAACAATCGTTAATAACTCTGTTTCGCTATGCCGACCAAAACCTTGACTCTTTAATGTTTTACTAACACCTTTACGAATCATCTTGGGTAAAAACCATTTAAGCGGCATTGGTAATTGACCAAAGAACGTTTCGTTTATCACCGGCCAAGTATCCTCTTTAACCCAGCGTGAATATACCAAACCCCAATACAAACTTTCATCTAGTGCATGCGAAAACAGCGCAGCTTGCGCTTTTTGTTGCTCATTTAAATGAGCATCAATTTTAATGTCATATTGTTCGGTGAGATATTTAAAAATAAAGGCAGAGTCGGCTACTTTTTTGCCATTATGCTCAATGAAAGGTAATTTATTTTTAGGGGACTTTTTAATATTGTTGAAATCACCAATATATTCAAATTCGATACCCGCTAGTTTCAAGAAACAATCAACTTTGACCACAAACGGGCTAGCATCTAATACGCCAAATGCGCCACCAAAACCATACAGCTTAATCATTCTTCATCCTTAATTTATTGATAATGCTTAGTAGAATATCGAAAACAAAAACTACTGTCAATTCTTACAGTAGTTCAAAGGGTAGGGTTACAGAAAAATATAAAGAAACTAAATTTCTGCCGCTACTACAGATATTTCAACCAATAACACATCACGTGCCATCGCGGCTTCAACACAAGCTCGTGCTGGTGCATACCCTGCTGGCACCCACGCATCCCATACCGCATTCATAGCAGCAAAATCATCCATGGTTTTTACATAAATGGTCGCTGATAACATATGTTCTTTTGAACTTCCTGCTTGTTCAAGTAATAACTCGACTTTATCTAGCATGGTTTGAGTTTGTTCGGTGATGCCTTTTGTAGCGTCTGCACACACTTGACCACATAAATAAATAGTGCCGTTATGTTTGACGATACGACTCATCCGTTGTTTTGTTTCAATTCTTTCAATTGTCATGTATATTTTTCCTATAATGAGTTACTGCTGGAAAGCGTTTGTCTTGTACAAAAAAACCTCAAAGCTTTTCAACTGAGAGGTTTTATATCGGGCATTAAGTATTGTTTAAACGTAGGTGTAATTAACTAATTCGAGGCAATCGCACGGAGCTGACGATAGTCAGTGAGTACGTTTAACGATGAAGTCGTTAATTACAACAAGTTAAAACATTGCTTAAAGATTATTCCCACTCGATTGTGGCTGGCGGCTTACCTGAAATGTCGTATACCACACGAGAAATACCATCAATTTCATTAATAATACGGTTAGAAACTAAACCTAAGAAATCATAAGGTAAATGTGACCAGCGTGCGGTCATAAAGTCGATAGTTTCTACGCAGCGTAAACTTACTACCCAATCATATTTACGAGCATCACCCATAACACCTACAGAGCGTACTGGTAAAAATACCGTAAAGGCTTGGCTTACTTTTTTGTAAAGGTCATGGTTATGTAATTCTTCAATGAAAATAGCATCCGCACGTCGTAATAAATCGGCATATTCTTTTTTCACTTCACCCAAAATACGTACACCTAAACCAGGTCCAGGAAACGGATGGCGATAAAGCATGTCATAAGGTAAGCCTAGTTCTAAACCAATTTTACGCACTTCATCTTTAAATAATTCACGTAATGGCTCAACTAAACCCATTTCCATATCGTCTGGCAAACCACCAACATTATGATGAGATTTAATGACATGTGCTTTACCGGTAGCCGATGCAGCTGACTCAATAACATCTGGGTAAATAGTACCTTGTGCTAACCATTTAGCATTATTAAGTTTCTTCGACTCTTCATCAAAAACTTCAACAAAGACATTACCGATAATTTTACGCTTTTTCTCAGGATCACTTTCATCTGATAAACGATCTAAAAAGCGCTGTTCGGCATCAACATGAATGATATTTAAACCAAAGTGATCGCCAAACATATCCATTACTTGTTCAGCTTCATTTAAACGAAGTAAACCATTATCAACAAATACACAGGTCAGCTTATCGCCAATAGCCCGTTGTAATAACATCGCGACAACTGAAGAATCCACACCACCAGACAAACCTAAAATGACTTCATCATCGCCCACTTGTTTCTTCATCTTGGCAATAGCGTCCTCAATAATAGAGGCTGAAGTCCAAAGTTTTTCACAATGACAAATATCAACAACAAAGTGTTCTAAAATACGTAAACCTTGTTTGGTATGGGTAACTTCAGGGTGAAATTGAACACCGTAAAATTGCTTCTCTTCGTTTGCCATTGCTGCATATTTACAACTTGGCGTTTGTGCAACTGTGGTAAATCCTGCGGGTATAGCAGATACCTTGTCACCATGGCTCATCCATACGTCTAATAACGCATTGCCACTTTCACTAACACTGTCTTCTATGGCATTAAATAATGCAGATTTGGCGATAACTTCCACTGCAGCATAACCGAACTCCTTATGCTCAGAGCTTTGTACCGCTCCGCCAAGTTGTTCAGCCATAGTTTGCATGCCATAACAAATACCTAGCACAGGTATACCTGCGTTATAAACGTACTCAGGTGCACGTGGCGAGTTATCTTCAGTGACTGATTCAGGTCCACCAGCGAGGATTATCCCGGTTGGATTAAAACCTTTAATTTGCTCTTCAGTTACGTCCCAAGCCCAAAGCTCACAGTACACCCCTATTTCACGTACACGACGTGCAATAAGCTGAGTATATTGAGAGCCAAAATCTAAAATTAGTATGCGGTGATCATGAATGTCTTTGCTCATGTGTCTTGTTCCTAATAATGTTTATATATTTATAAAATGAACAGGCTGAGTTATGTTCTTACTTCTAAGAAATGAAACTCAGCCTGGAAAAAATGTTTGTTTACTAGGTAAATTTATACCTAGATTGGCTGCGAACAATGACTTTAGCATTGTTGAGCCTAGCGCCATTCGTACTTACTTACTAACCTGTACGGTAATTCGGCGCTTCTTTGGTAATAGTTACATCATGGACATGAGACTCACCCATACCAGCAGAAGTAATTTTCATAAACTCAGGTTTAGTACGCATCACTTCAATGCTTTCTGAGCCAGTTAGACCCATAGATGAGCGTAAACCGCCCATTTGCTGATGAATAATCGCCGATACTGGGCCTTTATAAGCAACACGACCTTCAATCCCCTCAGGAACTAATTTGTCTGCTTCACCATCTGACTTTTGGAAATAACGGTCACTTGAACCTTCTTTTTGACTCATCGCGCCTAAAGAGCCCATGCCGCGATAGGATTTATAGTAACGCCCTTGATAAAGCTCAACTTCTCCCGGTGCCTCTTCAGTACCAGCAAACATGCTGCCGACCATCACACAATGGGCACCAGCAACAAGTGCTTTTGCAATATCACCAGAAAAGCGTATACCGCCATCAGCAATAACCGGTATTCCTGTACCTTTTAATGCTTCAACCGCATTTGAAATAGCGGTGAGTTGTGGAACCCCTACACCAGTAACAATACGAGTAGTACAAATAGAGCCTGGGCCAATACCTACTTTTACCGCATCAACACCAACATCAGCCAATGCTTTAGCACCAGCACCTGTGGCGACATTACCGGCAATAATTTGTAATTCTGGGTATTTATCACGCGTTTCTTTTACTCTATCTAGAACACCTTGAGAATGACCATGTGACGTATCAATAAGTAATACATCAACACCGGCAGCAACCAAAGCATCAATGCGTTCATCTGTTCCAGCACCGACACCAACAGCAGCACCTACTCGTAAACGACCTAGTTCATCTTTACAAGCATTGGGTTTACTTTCAGCCTTTTGGTAATCTTTAACAGTGATCAAGCCTTTCAATTTAAACGCATCATCAATCATCAGTATTTTTTCAATGCGATGTTCATGCATCAAAACTAAAATTTCTTCACGTTTTGCGCCAGCTTTTACGGTGACGAGTTTATCTTTAACCGTCATCAAGTCAGAAACAGGTTTCGATAAGTCGGTTTCAAAACGTAAATCACGTCCGGTAATAATGCCGACAAGATTATTAGCCCCGTCAACAACAGGAAAACCTGAAAAACCCACTTCATCAGCAAGCTTCATTACGTCTTCAATGGTTGCATCATGAGCAACCGTTACCGGGTCTGAAACAATGCCACTTTCATACTTTTTAACAAGGGACACATTTTTAGCTTGTTCGGCAATAGTCATGTTTTTATGAACAAAACCGACACCACCTTCTTGAGCTAGGGTAATAGCTAAACGGGCTTCGGTCACTGTATCCATTGACGCAGAAATCATTGGAACATTTAAATTAATTTTACGTGTCAATTTAGTTTTTAAATCGGCAGTATGGGGTAGTACTTTTGAATGGGCAGGTACAAGTAATACATCATCAAAAGTTAGGGCTTCTTGGGCAATTCTTAGCATCGCAACATCTCTCTAAAAAGGTGTGGTTAGGGAGTGAATATTGCGGCAGAATTTTAACTGTTTTGTCTGTTAAGAACAACATAAATTTCGATTTAGGGTGAAATAAATTTACCTAGATAGTTTAAACAAATATATAATAAGCATCGAAACTACCTTAACACCTGAAAAAGTATAACTTTTATGGCTGAACAGCACATTCTACAAGTAAGTGAACTGACAAAAAAAGTAAAATTCATGCTGGAAAGTGAATTAAATACCGTATGGTTATGTGGTGAAATATCGAATTTCATCGCTGCTAGCTCGGGGCATTGGTATTTATCACTTAAAGACAGTAAATCTCAAGTAAAATGTGCGATGTTCAAAGGTAATAATCGTCGCGTAAGGTTTTCAGGTCAGCAGCTACCCCGTAATGGTCAGCAAGTTCTCGTGCGTGCTAAAGTTTCCCTTTATGAACCCAGAGGCGACTTTCAACTTATTTTAGAGCTGATGGAAGATGCCGGTGAAGGATTATTACGCCAGCAATATGAACAATTAAAGCAGAAGTTGAATGCACAGGGGCTTTTTGCTCAACAATATAAACAACCAATACCGAAACACATTAACTGTGTTGGCATTATTACTTCGCCGACAGGTGCCGCCGTAAAAGATATACTCTCCGTTTTGAAAAGACGTAACCCGGCAATCACTGCAATTATTTACCCTGCTTTAGTCCAAGGACAACAAGCTAAATTTGACATCGAAAACGCCATTGATATCGCTAACCAGCGGGAAGAATGTGATGTACTTATCGTTGGACGTGGCGGCGGTTCACTTGAAGATTTATGGTCTTTTAATGAAGAAGAAGTGGTGAATGCTATTTTTCATAGCCGTATTCCGGTTATTAGCGCCGTTGGCCATGAAATAGATACCACACTAGCTGATTATGTTGCTGATTTACGAGCACCTACACCGTCTGCTGCTGCAGAGTTAGTATCTCTTGAAGTGAATGAATACGCGGATAAGTTACTCAGTTTAAACAAAAGAATGCGGCAAAATATACAACATCGCTTTAAAGCAGATAGCCAACATTTCTTAACGTTAAACCATCGATTATCGCAAGTACACCCAGAGCAAAGGCTGCAAATACATCAGCAGAAAGCTGATGAGTTAAATATTCGTTTAGCAAAAGCGATCAAACTCAAAATGATGATGGTGAAAGCCTTACCTCAGCAATTATCAGAGCGATTACTACATCTCTCGCCATTAGCTAATATTGTTAAGCAACAAACTTCTTTATTGCAATTACAGTCAAGGCTTGAAGACAGTACACATCGATTATTGCAGAGTAAACAACAGCAGTTCGTTCAGCAAATTGAGCAATTACAATTAGTAAGTCCGTTAGCAACGATTGCTCGAGGTTATAGTATTAGTAGGGATAAACACGGAAATATTATGAAAAGTAGCAAGGCGGTGTCAATCAATGACGAAGTCAGCATTCAATTAAGTGATGGTATTATCGAAGCAAGGGTGACCAAAATTAAATGATAGCGTTATGCTTATTAAATGAGTATTTTGGCTAATCTAGTAATTAACTTGGTTTTAGGCCTCAATGGTCACAACATGATGCAATAACTTAACAACAGAATCTTTGCTGGTTTCATTAAATTTCACCCCTAATGACACGCCATTCATCACAGGTTTAATACTGCAAATTTGTCCTGCCAATTTTAGGTTTTTCAAATCAAGAAAGTTTTCGACAACAATATCGATCGATTTATCCTTGACCAGATTTAACGTCTCGCCATTATCAATCAATAATTGACAACCATTTAAAGACAGATCTGTGATCATCCCTTGCCAAAAGTTTTTATCAATACGGACTTTTGCTTGGATATCTGTTTCTATCCTTATCGACTTACGCAGGCTTTGCATTGTGAGATTTTTTGGAAAATCGAGTACCATCAATTTAGAAGGAATATGTAATGTTTGTTTTATCGTGGTGACAAAAGCCGCCACAGAACCTTCTTGTCCTTCAATAATTCCTCGAACAGTAACGCCTGCCCCCTGAACAATATATTGGCCAAAATTTCCAAGCTTGTTGGACTCTGGAAATTGCAGTAAGACATACTGTTTAGGTAAATAGCCGACAAAAGTTGATCGAAATTTTCCTTTTTGCCCTGCAGGTGTTGAAATATCAATGGTTACCGCCGAGCCTGCTTGCATTAAACCAAGATTTCGATTGAGTCTTGTAGATGTTTCTATTTTTACAGATGAAGAAGACATACCATTCTTTTGTTAGATAAGTGATTAGTTCGTATAAATATTCTTGATGACTCTATTTAATATAAACTCTAAATGAGATTTAATCTATATTGATAGTTACTTTTTATAAGTTAATCACCCAGTTATATAGATAGGTATAAAAAAGCCAACGAGTGAGTTGGCTTTATCATTTTACTATCGACATAGTTAACGGCTTAATCTTCCGATTTTTTATAACCTTGTGTTTTACGCGCTAATTTCTTTTGCTCGGTAAAGTTGAGTTTTTTCTTACCGGCAAACGGATTCGACGTTTCTCTAAATTCAATTCTTATCGGCGTACCCATTATTTTTAATGATTTACGGTAGTAGTTCATTAAATAACGTTTATAGGATACCGGTAATTGTTTAGCTTGATTACCATGAATAACAATAATAGGCGGATTATAACCACCAGCATGGGCATATTTAAGCTTGATTCTACGACCATGGTACATCGGTGGTTGATGATCAAAAACAGCCATATCAAGCACTTTAGTAACCATTGAAGTTGAAATACGTTTGGTTGCAGAAACAAAGGCTTCCTCTACCGATTCATATAAGTGCCCTACTCCGGTACCGTGTAATGCAGAAATAAAATGAATACGGGCGAAGTCAATAAAACCTAAACGACGATCTAATTCGGTTTTAATTCTATCTTTTACATGCTCTTCAAGACCATCCCATTTATTCACAGCCAATACCAAAGAACGTCCGGCTTCAAGAATAAAGCCTAATAAACTTAAGTCTTGGTCCGTGATCCCTTCTTGTGCGTCAATGATCAACAAACAAACATTGGCATCTTCAATTGCACGCAAGGTTTTGATCACCGAGTACTTTTCCACCACGTCAGTGACGTTTTTTCGACGGCGGATACCTGCAGTATCAATTAAGGTATATTCTCGGCCATTTCGTTCCATTGGAATATAGACACTGTCACGAGTTGTCCCAGGCATATCGTAAACTACTACTCGTTCTTCCCCAAGAATTCGGTTAGTCAGTGTTGACTTACCCACGTTAGGTTTACCAATAATAGCGAGTTTGATTTTGTCGTTTTCATCGGGTGCTTCCGCGATTTTCTGCTCTAACTCTTCTTCGGATAAATCCTGATCAAACTCATCATTTTGCTCAGCTTTAGGTTGACCAAGCTCCTCAATATGAGGTGTTAATGCCAAAGTCAGTAATTGTGTCACCCCACGGCCATGCGCAGCAGCTATTTGATGAATATGCTCTCCAAGACCTAAAGCATAAAACTCAGCGACTGCTGAATCACCGTCAATACCATCAATTTTGTTAGCAACCAAGAATACTTTTTTATCTTGTTTACGTAAATATTCAGCAATACCATGATCTGCAGCCGTTAAGCCATCACGGGCATCAACAAGAAACAGCACAGCATCAGCTTCTTCTATCGCCATTAATGATTGTTCAGCCATTAAGACATCAATGCCCTGTTCATCACCATTAATACCACCAGTATCAATAACAATAAATGGATGCTCTTCTACTTCAGCTTGACCATATTGACGGTCACGCGTTAAACCAGGGTAATCAGCGACAAGCGCATCTCGACTACGAGTTAAACGGTTAAATAACGTCGATTTACCAACATTGGGGCGCCCTACAAGCGCAACGACAGGAAGCATGTTCACCTCTAAACAAAAAATTTAGAATAAAAAATTCGCTTTTTTATTCTCTTTTAATAACAAACAACGGCCCCTACGCAATGCGAGGGACCGTTATAATTCTAGTTGATAAAAACAGTTATGGCGTTTTTATCGCTTGCAAATCACCATCTCGTGATTGGACAAAAAGGATTTCTTTGGCGACCGTTGGTGCACTGTAAATGCCACTGCTATCAACTAAATGACGTGCAACAATTTGGCCTGTTTCGATATCTAACCAATGTAAATATCCTTCAAAATCACCAACAACCACATGGTTTTTTAAGGCTGCGGGACCGGTAACACCACGATTAGTAAATGCTAACTGGCTCCAACGTTCCAAGCCATTATTGCGGTCAATCGCGTAAATATGTCCTTTCGTATCCGTCAAGAAAAGTGTATTACCACTAACGGATAATTGACGATAAGAAGAATATTGACGTTTCCATAATATTCGACCACTTCGTAAATCTATCGCAACTAAATGACCACGCGAAGAAATCGCATAAATTTTGTCGCCATAGATTAGCGGCTGAGAATCAATGTCAATAACACGTTCGAGTTCAGTTGACCCCGTAGCTTCACCAACGTCAGCAGTCCACCCTTGTTGGCCATTTTCTAATATATAAACCGTTAAACTGCCGTCTGCGGATCCTACAACAGCGCCACCAGCAGCAACCGCTGGTGAACTTACACCTCGTAGAGTTAGTGGTGGAACTTCTTGTTCAACTTCCCACTCTACGTCACCATTAGAGCCATTAAATGCCTTTAAAACACCTGAAGCTGAATTAACCACTAAAGTACCTGTATCAATTGCAGGTGCCGTTATAACTTCACCCTTAATTTTAGCTTGCCACGCTAAGGCACCAGTTTCAGCTTCTAAAGCGTATACTTGGCCATTTTCACTACCTAGGAACACCTTATTGATACCTGGTACAGGACCACCACCAATTAATGCCGATTTATTACCTGAGAAATAACTTGAACCTGAGTTTTTTTCTCGTAAATCCACATGCCAAACTTGTTTACCTGTTGCACTATCAAATGCATAAGCATCTCCACCGCGACTGGCACTAAAAACCTTATCATAAGCAACAGCAGGTCTTAATCGGGAATAGTAATCACTAACTCCGTTACCAACACTTTGTTCCCATAAAACATCAACCTTAAATTGCTGATTAATTTCAGTCAGTTCAACCGGTGCTGTTTCATCGACTTCATCTTCTGTCGATGAACATGCCATTAAGCCAGTGCTTAATAAGCAGACGGCTAAAAATCTTTTATTCAACATAGTTTTCTTTAAATTAAGCACACAGAGCTCCAACAATTAATTCGATAAAACAATATGTTGCGCTAAATCATCAAGCTTCATTTGCAATGCAGGACTAGCATTGTTATCTGATGCATCTAGAGCGGATTGATAAGCATTTCTGGCTAAATCAATTTTGTCTTGTTTTAAATAAGTATCACCTTTAACTTCTTCAACACTGGCTTTAAATGAAGCAGGTAGAGGTGACGCTAACGTCGTTAATGCCATTTCATATTTTTCAAGTTGTACTTGAACTCGTGCTAAGCGAACGGTAGCAATAGCCTTAATACCTTCGTCCGTTGATTTTTCTACGGCTGTGTTAAGATATTTTTCAACTGCTGTCCAATCTTGGTGAGTAGCGGCTTCTTTGGCTAAAGATAGTGCTGTTAACGATGAATAGCTTGATTGACCGTTTTCGTTTATGAATTTCTCACCCGCTTCAAGATATGCTTTTTCATCACTTACTGCTAATTCAGCAACATTTTGATAAGCTTCTGAAGTATTAATTTCTTGTGAGACTGTATGATCTTTATAATAGCCGTAACCAATAAAGCCGGCAAAACCTAATATTAACCCGGCAATAATAGAATTTCCGTTTTCACTCCAAAACGCTTTTATTGCTTCTACTTGTTGTTCTTCTGTTTGATGATCTGACACGGTTTACCCTTAAATTAAATTAGCTAATAAAGCTGGCACTTGGTCAAATGCCACGCTTTGTTGTTGATGTTGTCCACGTAAATATTTTACTGTTACGGCTTGTTTAGTAAGCTCGTCTTCACCTATTATCAAAGCAACTTGAGCACCCGACTTATCTGCACGTTTCATTTGCTTTTTCATATTGCCACCACCACAGTGACATTGAATTCTTACTTCGCTGATTTCATCACGCCATTGCTCTGCTAAAGCATTCGCTGTGATATCAACACCTTCTCCCATCATAATGACATATGCATCCACTTGCGGGCGAAGATTTTGTATTTTATCTAAACTTGTTAGCATTAAGACTAAACGCTCAATGCCTAAAGCAAAGCCAAAAGCAGGTGTTGCTTTACCACCTAACTGCTCAACCAAGCCATCATAACGTCCACCTGCACAGATTGTCCCCTGTGAACCTAAGCTGTCCGTTACCCATTCAAAAACTGTACGATTATAATAATCTAGACCACGAACAAGCTTGTCATTAATCACATAATCAATGCCAGCTGCATCTAATCTCTGGCAAACCCCTTCAAAGTGTTCCAGTGATTCTGCCTCAAAATAATCAGATAACTTAGGCGCTCCCACTAGAGCTGCCTGAACTTTTTCGCTTTTGCTGTCTAAAACTCTTAATGGGTTTGTATGCATGCGACGCTTTGAATCGTCATCTAATTGATCTTCTTTTTCCGTTAAAAACGCGACAAGTGCATCACGATAAGTTGCTCGTTCTTCGTTAGATCCTAAAGAATTCAGCTCTAGTGTGACAAACTCATTGATGCCAAGTTCCCGCCATAAGCGAGAAGTTAGCATAATAATTTCAGCATCGATATCTGGGGTTGCTATGCCAAAGGATTCTAGACCAAATTGATGAAACTGACGATAGCGGCCTTTTTGTGGGCGCTCATGGCGAAACATTGGTCCCATATACCACAATCGCTGCTCTTGATTATAAAGTAAGCCATGTTGATTACCAGCACGTACACAACAGGCGGTACCCTCTGGACGTAATGTTAAACTGTCACCATTGCGATCATCAAAGGTATACATTTCTTTTTCAACAATATCAGTAACTTCACCAATAGAACGCTTAAACAATGCCGTTGATTCAACGATGGGCATGCGAATTTCCGCAAAGCCATAATTACTGGCAACACGACGCAATACCGATTCTACCATTTGCCAAATATTGGTTTGGGAAGGTAAACAGTCATTCATCCCTCGTATTGCTTGAATTGTTTTACTCACCTAGGTACTTCTCTCTGATTAGTCGAAAATTTAAAATAACGCGGCATTATAGGCAGTTTACGGTGAAACGTAAATAAGTCATCGTTAATGCTTAATTATTCTACCTCTTGAATATCTATCTTATTAGCAAAATCTAGCAACTTAGCTTTCGCTCGAATGCGCTGCTCTAGTTGATCAACTAAATTATTGTTATCAAAGCGCTCTTTTTGGCGAACCCCGTCTAAGTAATAGCCACTTTTTTTACTACTACCCGTTAATCCTAAGTCGGAGATGATGGCTTCACCTGGGCCGTTAACAATACAGCCAATAATAGAAACATCCATCGGGGTTAAAATATCTTCTATTCTTTGCTCTAACGCATTCACCGTTGAAATAACATCGAACTCTTGACGTGAGCAGCTTGGGCAAGCAATTAAGTTTATGCCTCTGCTGCGTAATTTCAGCGACTTTAAAATATCGAAGCCTACTTTGATTTCTTCAACAGGATCTGCCGCTAAAGAAATACGTAAAGTATCACCAATACCTTCGGAAAGTAACAAACCTAAACCTACTGATGACTTAACAGAGCCAGAACGTAACCCTCCGGCCTCAGTAATCCCTAAATGTAGTGGATTATCAATTTGTTTAGCTAATAATCGGTAGGCTCCCACCGCCAGAAAAACATCTGAAGCTTTAACGCTGACTTTAAACTCATGGAAATTAAGTTTGTCGAGAATATCAACATGACGCATCGCAGATTCAAGCAGTGCTTCAGGTGTCGGCTCGGTATATTTTTCTTGAATATCTTTTTCAAGTGAGCCGCCATTGACACCTATACGAATTGGAATATTTTTATCTCGTGCGCATTCAACTACTGCACGAACACGATCTTCACGACCAATATTTCCCGGATTAATACGTAAACAGTCTGCGCCATATTCTGCGACTTTTAAAGCAATCCGATAATCAAAATGAATATCAGTAACTAAAGGCACACTCACTTGTTTTTTTATTTCTTTAAAGGCTTCAGCGGCATCCATGGTTGGTACACTGACACGGACGATATCAGCACCCACCGCTTCTAACGATTTAATTTGAGCAACCGTAGCGCTAACATCGGTTGTTAAGGTATTAGTCATCGACTGCACTGTTATCGGTGCATCACCACCAACAGGTACATTGCCGACCATAATTTGGCGAGACTTTCTACGAATAATAGGGGATTCTTTAAACATGGTAACTCAATAAAATAGTTATTCTAACGGCAAAGTAAATTTAGCGATATTTCCGCGATTAAATTGTGACATATCAATTGATTGCTGCTCAAAATTGATACTCACAAGCTCAGGTTTACCTAAGGTGATTGTAAAGGGTGCTTGCCCGGTAATGTTCATTACATAACCTGACTTTTTAATGCCCCAAGCAATTCGCTCGCCAGTAGCATCATAGATATTGACCCAACAATCGCCAGAAAAAGTAAATTCGACGGATTCTATCTCACCAAAATCTATCGCAGGTTCAGCAAGAATAACATCCGCATCTGTTGA
>MAAC01010195.1_pt1 | contig 45965 bp, 44 predicted proteins | sample 1115981 | NCBI WGS metagenome assembly MAAC01 (sample SAMN04961126, study PRJNA320927) | seawater metagenome | isolation source: sample BD02T64 sea water enriched with oil for 64 days | place: USA:Gulf of Mexico | collected 2013-07-27 | reverse complement strand
ATAATTGGCGGCCATACAAACTTCATACAGAAAATTACAAATACGACAAACGCAATTAATTGGCCAATAATAGTGGCATTAATATTCATTTGTGTACCTCCTAATCAATTATTCGTTAATAAAATAAAGTGGTGAAATTAACCAATTTTAACGAACAAGATGTATAAGCCCATTGCTACACCGATCATCGCGATTGCATCGATAAGACCAGCAACGATGAACATTTTAACTTGTAGTTGTGGTGCTAATTCTGGTTGACGAGCAGCAGATTCTAAGAATTTACCACCTAACAAACCAAAACCGATTGCAGTACCTAAAGCGCCAAAGCCAATAAGTAGTGCTGCAGCAATATACATTAAGCCAATGTTTTCCATTTTTCTCTCCGATTGTTTAAAGTTAAAGTTTAAAAAATAAATTAGTATATTTGGCTTCCTGCCTTCCCCTTCGGGCGACCTCCGTCGTAAAAATTCTTCCCTGAAGAATTAGTGATCTTCGTGCGCTAAACTAAGGTATACAATAGTTAACATCATAAAGATAAATGCTTGTAATGGGATAACCAATAAGTGAAAAGCAGCCCATATAAAGTGTACTGGCAACTGGTATAAACCAAGTGTTGCAATAAGTAAAAATATCAACTCACCTGCGTATAAGTTACCAAATAAACGTAACGATAATGCTAACGGACGAGCTAATAAAGTAACTATTTCAAGGAGAAAGTTAACTGGATACAACGACCAGTGACCGAAAGGCTGACTATAAAGCTCTTTCATAAAGCCGCCGACGCCCTTCACCTTAATTGAGTAGTAAATAATAAGGAAGAATACACCACCTGCTAAGGCGAAAGTAATACTAGGATCTGCAGTTGGTACTGGCTTCATGTAAATGTCTGCCATGTCCATGCCGGTTGCAAGGCTAATTAACCAAGGCAATAAATCTACTGGTACCCAATCCATCATATTCATCAATAAGATCCAGACAAATATTGTTAACGCTAATGGGGCAATTAAAGCATTCTTACCATGAAACGTGCCTTTAACACTGTCATCAACAAATTCTACTACCATTTCAACGGCACATTGCAGTTTACCTGGTACACCCGGCGTTGCTTTTTTAGCAACGCTACGGAAAATAGTAAGAAAGACCAAGCCTAAAAACACCGCCCAACCTAACGAATCTAAGTTCCAGCTCCAAAAGCCTTCACCAACCGTTAAATTAGTTAAATGATGTTTAATATATTCTTGGCTGGTTAGTGTTGCTTGTGTAGCAGCAGCTGCAGACATATTAAAGTTCCTAATGATTAAAGTTTAAAATTAAATATTGTTAATTCTGTTCATCTGCAATATTGCTTAGTTTTTAAAAAGAAATGGTGTCACTGCTGGCAACACTAAAACTAAACTGAACATTGCAAAAAATGGCATAGGCATTAACACTAAAAATTTAAAGGCGAGTGCTAATAAAAGTGCCATCAAAGCCATTTTCAATTTTACGCCGCTAAAAAAGGAGTCAACCACCTGTCTCGACGCTTGTGCCCCAGCATATTTAAATGCTTTATAGGCAAATACCATGTTAGGAATGATTACTACAAAGCCACCAACAATTGTTGATTTAGCAGCGAACCATCCCAAAATAAAATAAATTATTAGCGCAGTAAGTAACACTATGGAAACAGTGAATAATATTTGGTAAAGGGCAAATTTTCGCCCTGCTTTAGTTAATTTATTATTCATTACTACTTACTAAAAATTACTTAAAATTGTTATTCATAATAACGACTGTTCTATATACGAATAAACTCGTAGTATACAGAGTTTTTTAAAGTAAAAACTTTAACGCTAAAAAGTTTGCGCAAGTATACTTAACTTGGCTTTTTTTGCAAGATAATAGGGCAATGAACGCCCTTTATTTGTGCGAATTATTATTATTTTTTTGATAAATGCAACTAAAGGAGTAGTACAATTTAAGGAAGGCAAAAGCTCACAAGCTGATTGCCTCTTTCAGCTCAGATGAGTTTAACTGAGATAAACGACAAAAAAGTTCATAAAAGGTTAGTTGATTTTAGCAATAAACTCATCTAACTCAGCTAAATTAGCATAAGAGATCACTAGCTTACCCTTACCTTTTTTATTGTGACTGACAGCAACTTTCAATCCCAATTTATCACTTAAGTTAGATTCAATATTAATACTTGTTTGATCTTTCTCTTTGGTTGGTTTTTCAACACTCGGATTTTGAATTTTTTTAATCAGTGCTTCTGTTTCTCTCACGGTTAGCTCTTTTGCTGCTACCGTTCTGGCTGCACTCGCCTGAAGACCATCAGCAAGCGCTAATAAAGCACGTGCATGTCCCATTTCTATATCACCATTTTCTAAAAAAGTTTTTACTTCTTCGTTCAAGTTATTTAAGCGCAAAAGATTCGTGACTGTAGTGCGAGACTTTCCTATTGCTAACGCAACTTCTTGATGAGTTAAATCAAACTCAGTCAAGAGGCGTTCTAATGCAATGGCTTCTTCCATCGCATTTAAATCTTCACGTTGAATATTTTCTATTAAGGCAATAGCGACGGCTGATTCATCAGGTACATCTTTAATTAAACATGGAACTTCTGACAGTTGCGCTAATTGCGCAGCACGCCAGCGACGTTCACCAGCGATTATTTCGTATTGCTCTTCTTCTTGGTCTATTAGTCTAATAACAATAGGTTGAATAATACCTTGCGATTGAATAGACAACGACAGTTCTTCAAGGGCAGCATCTGACATATCTTTACGCGGTTGGTATTTACCTGGCGTTAGTTTGTTAATCGCTATTTTGCTTAAGTCACCATCTTTAGGTTTAAGTGAAACTGCTTCAACTTCACTATCTTCTATAGATGCCTTAACTTGTGGCGTAAGTAATGCGTCAAGGCCTCTGCCTAAACCTCTTTTTTTTGCTGGGCTCATAAGTTTCCTTGATATTACTGTGCAGTACTTTTGTTTTGACTAGCTTCTTGTTCATTGCCAGATTTTTGAGGAGGACTTTTTTTATCCGAGGTATTGTTTCGTAATACTTCACCTGCTAATGCTAAATAAGCTTTAGCACCTGTTGATGATTTATCATAATACATAGCAGGAGAGCCAAAGCTAGGTGCTTCAGCTAAACGAACATTACGAGGAATAACACTGCGGTAAACTTTATCACCAAAATGACGTTTTAATTGCTCAGATACATCATTAGCTAAACGATTACGGGGATCATACATAGTGCGCAATATACCTTCTATATGAAGGTCGTCATTTACCACAGATGTCAGTTTAGAAATAGTATCCATTAACGCAGTTAACCCTTCTAATGCATAATATTCGCATTGCATAGGTACAAGTACAGAGTCTGCTGCCGTCATGGCATTTACAGTTAACATGTTCAGTGAAGGAGGGCAATCAATGATAATAAAATCGTAATAATCTTTTACTGGTGCTAATGCTGTTTTTAACCGTTGTTCACGCGCATACACTTCCATCAATTTAATTTCAGCTGCGGTAACATCGCTATTAGCTGCAAGTAAATCATATAAACCTGACGTTTGCGTCTGTACAACTTCTGAAACAGGCTTTTCTTCAATTAACAGTTCATAACATGTCGCTGGCACTTCATATTTATCTATACCACTAGCCATAGTGGCATTGCCTTGTGGGTCAAGATCAATGAGTAAAATTTTACGTTTAGTCGCAGCTAACGAGGCAGCTAAATTTACGGCAGTTGTTGTTTTGCCAACGCCACCTTTTTGATTTGCAACAGCTATTATTTTTCCCACAAGCGCCTCAATTATTATTTATATTTTTTAACACTTTTTCAAAATAAGAACATGACGTTCACCCACTAACTCGGGGACTACAATTTCATGACTAGATACAAGAGCAATATTTTCGGGTAAATTTGCCAACTCATCCGCAGGATATTGTCCTTTTAAAGCAAAGAATTGTCCATGCTCTTGGCTAACTAAATGCGAACACCAGCTTACCATATCATTTAATGATGAAAAGGCTCTACTTAACACCCCATCAAAAGAGTTTTCTACATGATATTCTTCAACTCGTGATTTTATCGGTTGTACATTGGTCAATTTTAGTTGAAATACAACTTGTCTTAAAAAAGTAATACGCTTCCCTAAACTGTCTAATAATACAAAGTTTCGTTCAGGATACAATATAGCTAATGGAATTCCAGGTAATCCTGGACCAGTACCAACATCAATAAAGTTTTCGCCTTGAAGTACTTCACCAACCATTAGGCTATCCATAATATGCTTTATAAGCATAACTTGTGGTTCACGTACCGAAGTCAAATTATAAGCTTTATTCCATTTATGCAATAATTCTACATACTGAATAAGTAATTGTACTTGTTGTTCTGATACTTGAAGTGATGTTTTAGCAATTAAGTCTTGTAGCGATGAAGTTAGTGTCATGTTAAGGCTTTAATATGTTTGGATTATAGAACTAGTGTCTAAGCATTGCTTAAGCACTTTTTTTGCGCAATAACCCGTGTTTCTTTAAGTACACTAATAATAACGAAATTGCTGCCGGAGTAATACCAGAAATTCGTGATGCTTTACCAATTGTTTCGGGGCGTGCTTCTTTTAGCTTGGCTACTACCTCATTTGAAAGACCTGATAATTGTTGATAATCAAAATCTATAGGGATCAAAGTGTTCTCATTACGCTTTTTCTTGGCTATTTCATCACGTTGTCTGTCAATATATCCTGCATACTTTGTTTGAATTTCTATTTGCTCTGCTGCTTGTGTATCTGCAATAGCTGGACCTAAACCTTCAATTTTCATTAAATCATCATAACGAACTTCTGGTCGACGTATTAAATCTTCAAGGTTGGCTTCTTTGCTCATTGGTTTTTTAAGTAAGGCATTTACTTGCTCAATATTGCTTTGATCTTTCTGTACCCAAGTTTCTTTTAATCGTTGGCGCTCAAGTTCAATATTTTCCATTTTTTCATTAAATCGCTGCCAACGAAGATCATCTACTAAACCTATTTCACGACCTTTTTCGGTTAAACGAATATCAGCATTATCTTCACGCAACAACAAACGATATTCTGCCCGTGAAGTAAACATACGGTAGGGCTCTTTAGTACCTAACGTTGCTAAATCATCAATTAGCACTCCCATATATGCTTGATCTCGACCTAAAGTAAATTCATCAAGTCCTTTAACACGACAAGCAGCATTGGTGGCAGCAACTAATCCTTGTGCACCAGCTTCTTCATAACCCGTAGTGCCATTAATTTGTCCTGCAAAATAGAGGTTGTCGATAAACTTACTTTCTAATGATTGTTTTAAATCTCGGGGATCAAAGTAATCATATTCTATGGCGTAACCAGGACGTGTGATAAATGCATTTTCAAAGCCTTTGATCGAACGCACTAAATTCATTTGTACATCAAAAGGCAAACTAGTTGAAATGCCGTTTGGATAAATTTCATGGGTAGTTAGGCCTTCTGGCTCTACAAAAATTTGATGTGAAGTTTTGTCCGCAAAACGGGTAATTTTATCTTCAATAGACGGGCAGTAGCGTGGTCCAATACCTTCAATGACACCAGTGTACATGGGTGATCTATCTAAGCCGTCACGAATATGTTGGTGTGTTTGTTCGTTGGTATGAGTGATAAAACAAGAAATTTGCTTTGGATGATCCTTAACAGACCCCATAAACGAAAATACAGGGCAGGGTGTATCTCCGGGCTGTTCTTCCATCACAGAAAAATCTAATGATCTTGCATCTAAGCGCGGTGGTGTACCCGTTTTTAAACGATCCATTCTAAATGGCATATCACGCATTTTAGCCGCTAAATTTAAACTTGCAGGATCACCTGCTCGGCCACCTTGGTAATTGTTCAAACCAATATGTATTTGCCCTGCAAGGAAAGTTCCCACGGTCAATACCACGGTTGTGCCTTTAAATTTAAGGCCCATTTGGGTTGAAACGCCAACAATACGATCATTTTCTAAGATCAAATCATCACAAGGTTGTTGAAAAATGGTTAAGTTCTCTTGGTTTTCTAGGAATTGTCGAACAAAGGATCTATACAAAACACGGTCTGCTTGAGCTCTGGTTGCTCTTACCGCTGGTCCTTTACTGGCATTTAAGGTTCTAAATTGAATAGCGCTATGATCAATCGCCGTAGCCATTAAACCACCTAAGGCGTCAATTTCTTTAACTAAATGTCCCTTACCGATACCACCAATGGCTGGATTACATGACATCTGTCCTAGCGTGTCTATGTTGTGAGTCAACAGCAAGGTTTTACAACCCATTCGTGCTGAAGCAAGCGCTGCCTCGGTGCCTGCATGGCCACCACCAACAACAATTACATCATAGGACTCTTGATACCACATAAATTTTAACCTTTGAGAAAATAATAATTAAGACAAATGGCCTTAAGAAAATTAGGAGACATATTTTAGCTCTTTTTTATCAATAGTGAAACGATCAAATGATTAAAAAGATCGAGTCTCGATCTCTCTAATATATAAAAAGATCTTTATAAAGATCTTATTATTATTACTTATTAAGGAAGCTATTTTCTGTGGGTAAGTGCTTTTTTATTAAGTATTTTAAAATGTTACATTAATGATAAGGCTGTGATCAAACTTTGATCAAGTTACTTATAAGCCCTGTACAAAACACCTAGTTATACACAGAGTTGATTTTTATCAAAGTTAACAACTGAATAATAATAGAAAATTAACGGTTTATTCACTAATTTATCCACAATACATCTTTTGTAACCTTAGTTTTGTTAATAACTTCTGTGTAAGATCGTTATAAAAGATCGCTATTTTGATATAACCAAGCTTGAGCTTGATCTTCTGGATCGATATCTTTACTCATATCTAATTTTTTAATAGCTATTAATTCATTACAACCTTTTGTTATTAATAATTTATTTATATCTACTCCTGCTTTACAGAATGTATCGTAATTTGAGTCACCCACAGCAATGATCATAAAATTTATTGAGGATAGATCTTGTTCACAATTTTTAAGATCTTCAACGAATGTTTGAATATTGTCAGGATAATCACCTGCACCATGGGTAGAAGTACAAATTAGCCAAGTGCTGTTTATTTCGTCATTAGCTGGAAAAGTATGCGCAAGGATCGACGAAAAATTAGGTTTTAAATGTACGGTGGCTTGATGATTTAAGTTATTTAATTGTTCTTCACATGCTTCACCAACATATTCTGTTGTGCCAAGCATACTGCCGACAATAATTTGAAATGAACTCATATTTAATTGAAAAAGGGGAAATGGTGAGACTATTGTATTATAGAAAGTAATTACATAGGTATAGCAGGAATAACTTAACGGGCGTTTTTTAATGTATATAGCTAAGTATAGATACAAGGTTGGTGCACGGTTATTCATAATGGTGCATTTTTTTCATTTTTTTTTTAAATAAACAATTGAAAAATAAGTTTATTTTTAATTGGCTTCTTTATTGCTTACTGGGAATAATAAACTTAAATAACGCTTAGGTAACCACGTGAGTCAATCATCTTTAAAAAATAACTTTTTATCTTTTTCCGGTAGAGCCAAAATTCTTCATAGTACTTGGCTTGCTTTCTTCATTACTTTTCTCGTTTGGTTTAGTCATGCCCCATTGATGTCTACTATTAAAACCAGTATGGGTTTAACCGACATTGAAGCAAAAATATTACTTATATTGAATGTTGCTTTAACTATCCCTGCTCGCATTGTTACCGGTATGTTAGTGGATAAATATGGACCACGTAATTCTTATACCGCTATGTTAGTAGCAACAGCAGTTCTATGTTTTTTCTTTGCTTTTGCACAAACTTTTGAAATGCTAGCTTTGGCAAAATTTTTAATGGGTTTTGTTGGTGCAGGTTTTGTTATTGGTATTCGTATGATTAGCGAATGGTATCCGGCAAAACAGTTGGGTTTAGCAGAAGGCATATATAAAGGTATGGGGAATGTTGGCTCAGCTGTAGGCGCAGGAAGCTTAGTGTATATTGCGAGTTTATTTGGTGGAGAAGACAGTTGGCGTTACGCCATTGCTTCAACAGGTGTTATTGCTCTTGTGTATTCTATTTTTTATTATTATGCAGTAACCGATACACCTGTTGGGTCTACTTATTTCAAACCCAATAAATCAGGTGGCTTAGAGCTTACTAGTAAACGTGATTTTATATTCTGTGTACTGTTTAATATACCTATGGTTGTTGCGTTAGCTGTGCTTACTTGGCGTGTAACTGATGCGGGTGTTGTTGCGGGTACTGGCACTGATATAGTTGAAGGAGTTGGCTTAATTAGTAATTTTGCTTCTTATGTTATTTATGCATTATTACTAGCACTTATTGGTTATCAGACGCTGAAGTTATTCCAAGTAAATAAAGAGATGTTGCAATCTCCACCAATTGATGAAATTTTACAATATAAATTTAAGCAAGTAGCTATATTAAGTATTGGTTATGCGGTCACTTTTGGTGCTGAGCTATCTGTTATCTCTATGTTGGCGCAGTATTTTGAAAATCAATTTTTAGTAGCCACGGCTGCCGCTGGTATATTTGGCGCTTGTTTTGCTGCGGTAGATGTTTTGTCTTGTCCTTCAGGTGGTATGATTAGTGATAAATTTGGCCGTAAAAAACCACTGGTTATATTATTAGGTGGCGCAGCGTTAGGTTTCTTCGTTATGTCACAAATTACGCCTGATTGGCCGCTTTCTGCTGTGGTGGCTACTATGATGATTTGTTCATTTTTCTTAGGCTCTGCTGCAGGTTGTGTTTTTGCGATTGTCCCTTTAGTTAAACGTAAACTGACCGGACAAATTGCGGGTACTGTTGGAGCTTATGGTAATGTTGGCGCGGTTGTTTTCTTGTTAGTATTCTCGTTTGTTTCACCTTCAGTTTTCTTCGCTACTATTGCTGCTGGTGTTGCTTTTGCCTCATTTTGTTCTTTGTTCTTAGATGAACCAAAAAGTAAAATGGCAGAAGTAATGCCTGATGGCACGGTAAAATTTATTGAAGTACATTAGGCTAATTATCATGGCAGTACGCATGCTATAGTGTTCTGCTATTTTTATATGGAAAACAATATGGTAGATCATTTACAGACAGAGCTGACGTTTACTTTGGCGCAGCGTTCTATTGCGGGTATTAAAGCGCAAAATGAAGATGCTATTGGTATTCGTATTCCAAAAGGTTCATTGCTAAGTCATAAAGGTGCTGTTGCTGTAATTGCTGACGGGGTTAGTGCGGCTGAAGCAGGAAAAGAAGCCAGTGAAACATGCGTACATAATTTTCTAAATGACTATTTTTCTACCCCGGATAGTTGGAGCGTAAAAAAATCTACCTCTCAAGTTTTAACAGCATTAAATAGATGGCTATATAGTCAAGGTAGACATTTTAGTGATGCTAAGAAAGGTTATGTCAGTACTTTTAGTTCGATAATTTTTAAATCACAAACAGCGCATATTTTCCATATTGGTGATTCCCGTATTTATTGTATGCGCCAACAAAATTTAGATCAAATCACACGTGATCACTGTACCTTTATTAGCGAAAAACAATCCTATTTGATCCGTGCTATGGGGTTGGATGTTAATATAGATGTTGACCATAAAAGTATGGGGATTGAAGTTGGTGATATATATTTTTTAAGTACTGACGGTATTCATGATTTCGTAAAGGATCAGGATATTAAAGCGGTTTTGAGTAAGCTATCAGCAGGCAAAAATGAAGAATACTTTGAACAGGCCTGCCAGCAACTTATAGATATTGCATTAGCTAATGGTAGCCATGATAATTTAAGTTGCCAAATTTTACGGATTGATAATTTGCCGAAACAAACTATTGGCGAAGCAAGTCGGAAATTGTCTGAATTACCCTTTCCACCTTATTTATCTGCAGGAATGATTTTAGATGGCTACAAAGTTGAAAAAGAATTACATGCAACTAATCGTAGTCAAGTATATGTAGTACGAGACGTTGAAAGTGGCGAACGCTACTGCATGAAAACCCCGTCTGATAATTTTGATGATGATATGGCGTATATTGAACGTTTTATTATGGAGAGTTGGATTGGTAGTCGCATTAATAATCCCCATGTTGTCAAAACCATTGATAATTCTAGAGCTAAATCAGCACTATATTATTTAACAGAATACATTGAAGGAATTACCTTAGAACAGTGGATTAAAGAAAACCCGCGACCAGCAGTGCAAGATGTTATTTACATTGTTCAGCAAATTGAAAAAGGCTTAAGAGCTATGCACCGTCGCGAAACTTTGCACCAAGATTTAAAGCCTGGCAATATTATGATTGATAAAAATGGCGAAGTTAAAATTATTGATTTTGGCTCTTGTTTTATTAAAGGCATTGCAGAGATTACTAGCCCAATTGAACGTTTTGGTATTTTGGGAACAGCAGGTTATTCAGCGCCTGAAGTGGTGATTTCAGGGAAAAGTACCGTGCAATCGGAAGTGTTTTCACTGGCAGTTATAGTGTATGAGATGTTAACAGGTAAGGAACCGTTTAGCGGAAAGTTGAATAAATGTCGCACACAAAAAGCTTATTTAGCCACTAAATATATACCTTGTTTTGAGCATAACCCACTTGTACCCATATGGATGGATGGTGCTATTAAAAAGGGCTTACGCTTTGATCCTGAACGTCGATATGTAGAAGTTTCAGAGATGATGTATGAACTACAGGAGCCGAACCCTAAATATAAGAAAAATCATAACGCTATGCTTATGGATAAAAATCCGGTGATGTTCTGGCAAATTGTCAGTGCCGTCTGGTTTATTGCGTTTTGTTTTTCGTTGACCGTATAAACATCAATGTATTCTTTAGATAAAAAGATAACTTACTAATAAAATAAGCAGGTTAATATTTTAATTAATTGCCAGCTTTGCGTTCCTTCTTTTACTTTAGTTTTTAGTTTAGTGTTTTTGTGAAAAACATACTAAACGGATCTTCTTGATATGATGAAAATGGCAGGGACTCTACAAAACCAAAACGTTTATATAACTTTTGTGCAGGAATAAAAACATCCATTGTGCCCGTTTCCAAGCTTATCTTTTTATACCCTTGAGTTTTAGATAGTTCGAGTAAATGAGTTAATAACTTAGCAGCTACACCTTTTCTTAAAAAGCTTCTACAGGTTCTCATCGACTTTAACTCTACGTGATTTTCATTAAGTTTTTTTAATGCACCGCAACCAGCGAGTTTATCATTGCTCCATATTGTGAAAAATGTCACGTCTTCAGCTTTTAATAAAGATAAATCAAGTGCATGTACGCTTTCAGGAGGAGAGTGCTGCAACATATCTTCATGATGTTCTTGAAGCAGTTGTTTAACTTCATAACTTTCTAAATCATCGATTATAATTTTCATAAAATGTTATTATTCGTATTCTTGCTGTTGAGGCAAATTATCAGTTATGTCATGCCAAGCTGCTTTACTACCGACATAAATATGTCGGCTAGGTTTCACTTTTGGATCGGTATCTAAAGTACCAAATGGAAAACCTAAAATATCTGGATAATCATCAAACTTAGTAAATAGGCTAGCGCCACATTCAGAGCAGAACCCTTTATATTCACCAGGTGAAGACTGATAAAATTTAATGAACTGTTCACCCTGAATGGTTTTCCAACTTTCAGTTTTAATCTTTGCCCTAGTTCTAAATGCTGATGCATGTAATTTACGGCACATACTGCAATGGCAATTGAGTACATCTTCAAATTCACCGTCTACTTCATATTTAACTTTATTACACAGGCAACTACCTTTGTTTATCACAATATACTCCTAATTAAGCTTTCAGTTTGTTTAATCTTTCATGAAAGATAATTTATGATTTTTATTGCGCTTTTTCAATAAATCATTGTAACAAACTATAAAGAAATTCAGCCTAAAATAGGGGAGGGTGTTGGGGGTAAATAATGCTAATTAGTCTTCAATTTAACTATAGGGAATTATTTTAGAGCTGATAATGAAATAGCAAGTTCTTTAGTATGTTTAAGTAAGCTAGTATCGCCAATTTTACCGTGCCCAGGCACAACGGTTTTTATATTTGGGTATTTTTTTAATACGTTATCAATTGAACTAGGCCAATCTTCAATAATAGCATCTTCAGTATTTCCTAAATTTTTACTGCTAAGGCTTTTAGTAAAGCAACCTCCAAAAAGTAGTTTATTTTTAGGAAGCCAAACAACTATATTATCTTGTGAATGACCTGCACCAGGATGAAATATTTCTATTGCCCCGCTAGCTAATTCAAAACTATCACTGGTTATTTCATGACTTGATTGTGCTCTTTCTTTTGAGGCGAGTAGTTTATTTGTTAAAGGCAGGGCGTAGGTATCAATATTCAAACTATTTAACCATTTTAACCCCTTGCTAGCATCTTCATGAAAATGTGTTACCACGGCACTTTTAACAATTAAATTTTTAGCTTTTATCCATGTTAGTAATTGTTTATTTCCTGCTAGTGTCCAAGGGGTATCAATTATATGCGCATTATTATTGTCAATAACAACTAAACCTGAGGCAGCAACCAAGCCCCAAGGTTCAATTACTTTGTGTGATATATGTTGGTATACATTATCAGATAACTTTTTAATAATGAGTTCTTTTTCTTTATCAGCGAAAGAAATAGTTGTGATAAAACATAGAACTAATATTGTATATCTCATTGAAAGGCCTTTGAATTTAACTTTTTGGGAATAGTGTTTATGTGGTTATAATTACTGACTCTTACTCATTAACCATTTAGAGATAAAGCCTGCACTACTAAAATGCCAAGGGAACTCTCGTTCCCAACCTGAACATTTTATTTTCCAATACAGAATGAGCTAAATATTTTACTGAGTAAGTCATCACTGGTGAACTCACCTGTTATTTCATCAAGCTCTTGCTGGCAGATACGTAACTCTTCTGCCAGTATTTCACCGGCAACAAAAGATTCTAGTTGCTCTAGTCCTGTAATTAAATGTTGGTGAGTGTTGTTTAAAGCGGTCAAATGGCGTCTTCTAGCCATAAAACCACCTTCAGTGCTACCTTGGTAACCCATAATCGTTTTTAAATGCTCTTTTAAGCTGTCAACACCTTCACCTGTTTTGGCTGATAGGGTAACGACAGTATGTTCTACTTGATCATTATCTATGAATTCAGTTAAACCAATATTATTTTTGCTGATGGCTTGATTAAGGTCGGCTTTATTTCGTACTAAAGTAAGGCCTATGTTTTGTGGTAATTTAGCAAAAAATTCAGGGTAATAATTTTTGATGTATTGTTCATCTTCTAGAATACTGTGATTTTCACTCGCATCAACCATCAGTAAAACACGGTCTGCTTGTTTTATTTCTTGCCAAGCGCGCTCAATACCTATTTGTTCAACTTTATCGTCACTCTCTCGAAGACCAGCAGTATCAATAATGTGTAATGGCATACCATCAATGTGAACTTGTTCCGTTAGCACATCACGTGTGGTACCGGCAATATCAGTAACAATGGCACTCTCTTTACCACTGAGTGCATTGAGTAAGCTAGATTTACCTGCATTAGGGCGACCAGCAATAACTACACGCATACCTTCACGAATAATACTGCCTTGTTGCGCTTGTTTTCGTACATCTTCGACTTTATTGATAATAGCTTTAAGGTCGTTAACAATTTTTTTATCAGCTAAAAAGTCTATTTCTTCTTCAGGGAAATCAATGGCCGCTTCTACGTACATTCTTAAATGAATAATACTTTCAACCATTTCATGAACAAGCTTTGAAAAATTTCCTTGCAAGGAATGTAGTGCAGAGCGTGCAGCCTGCTCAGAACTTGAGTTTATTAAATCAGCAATTGCTTCAGCTTGTGTTAGATCTAATTTGTCATTTAAAAAGGCTTGCTCACTAAATTCACCTGGCTTTGCCATGATCACTTTAGGTAGCGCCAAAATAGCTTTTAGTAACATGTCTAAAATTACAGGTCCGCCATGGCCTTGAAATTCAATAACATCTTCACCAGTAAATGAATTTGGTGCTTTAAAAAACAACGCTATACCTTGATCTAAAATTTGACTGTTGGCATCTAGAAAAGGTAAATATTCTGCTTTTCTTATAGCTGGCACTTTACCTAAAATTGCTTGGGCAACATTGCTAGCTTCTGGTCCTGAAACACGAATTATTCCTACACCACCTCGACCAGGGGCAGTTGCTTGTGCGGCAATAGTGGTGTTTTCATTAAATAGTGATGTCATTGGGTGGTTTAAGCTTAAAAAATCTGAATTAGTTATGTAATTATATTTTACTTTATTTAAAGGGAACTAACAAAAAAGCGATCACTTGAATAAGAGATCGCTTTTGTTTTTGTTCATTATTGCCACAACTCAAAAATTGTAGTGAATAAAGATTATTTAGCGTCAGCTAGTTTTTTCTTTTCAATACCGCTAAAGATAACTTTCATTTGTGCAATTGAAATCATGTTGCTGATGAACCAGTAAAGTACTAACCCTGAAGGGAACCAGGCCATAAACACCGAGAATACTACTGGCATGTATTGCATTATTTTTTGTTGCATAGGATCTTGCACTGTCATCGGTTGCATTTTTTGCATAACGTACATGCTAATACCCATGAGTACCGGTAGAACATAGTATGGGTCCATAGCAGATAAATCTTGTATCCAGAAAACGAATGGAGCGTGGCGTAGTTCAACACTTTCTAAGAATACCCAGTAAAGCGCTAAGAAAATGGGCATTTGCAATAATAAAGGTAAACAACCACCAGCTGGATTTACTTTTTCTTTGCGATACATTTCCATGGTTGCTTGTGACATTTTTTGTCTGTCATCACCAAAACGTTCTTTTAATTGCGCCATTTTAGGTGCGAGTTCACGCATTTTTGCCATTGAGGTATATTGCGCTTTAGTTAGTGGGTACATACCGCCTTTAACTATCAAGGTAATAATGATGATAGCTACACCCCAGTTAGAAACAAAACTTTGGATAGTTAACAGTAACCAAAAGAGTGGCTGGCTAATCATCCATAAAAAACCATAATCTATGGTTAAGTCTAAGTTAGGTGCTATTTTTTCTAATACGGCTTGATCTTTAGGACCAACATAAAAAATAGCAGACGTGGTACCTTGTTGCCCTGCATCTATTGTTACTGCGGGTGCTTTAAAGCCAACAACTGCTTCTTGGTTATTACTGTAACTAGTATAAAGTTGGTTATTATCTTTAGCGTTTGGTACCCAAGCAGAAACAAAATAATGCTCAAGCATAGCAACCCAACCACCCGGTGTAGTTTTGTTTAGGTTTGCTTCTGCAATATCGTCAAAGTCATATTTCTCATAACGCTCTTCATTAGTTGAAAATGCAGCACCACGGTAAGTTGGTAACATGCCTGATGAAGTATCTTGCAGTGTAGATTGCTTAAGTTGTCCGTACATTTGTACCGAAACACTGTTGTTGGTATTGTTATTTACAATATAGTCAACACCAACACTATAGCTGCCGGCACTAAATGCAAATCTTTTGGTAACTGAAAGGCCGTTATTATCTTGAAAAGTTAAATCAACAGTTAAGTTTTCGTTATTCAATTCATAATTGCTTTGCGTGCTGGTATAAATTGGGCGACCTTTGATTACTCTATCAATACCATTTGCACCGGTTAAACCTGATTGGGCAACATACTTTTGATTGCCATTTTGTAATATTGTGAATGGAACGCCATTGCCTTGCTCAGTATCAAACTTCAATAGCTTAACTTCAACAATATCACCACCTTGGGTATTAATTTTAATACTTAAGGTATCTGTTAATACGGTGATTAATTTTGCGCCTATGGCCAAAGCTTTAGTCACTGGTGCTTGTGAATCAGTTGATTCAGGAACAAAATCAGCATTTGCTACTTGTTCATTATTGTTATGTTGACTAACGGGAGTTTGTTCAACTGCTGGCGCATTTTCTAATTGCCACTGACTAAATAGTAAGTAAGTGACAACCATGAGCGCAATAAAAAGCAGACTGCGTTGAGATTCCATAAGATTAATTTCTCTTGTTTTTTGAATATAAGTATATTAATTGCGTGGCATTTTAATATACGTTTGCCTGTTAACCAACCAACTTTTAACATATGTAGACTAAAATCTTAGATTATTGTGTTAACAAAAATTCTATTTGGTTTTTTTAACGGGTGGAACTGGATCATCACCCCCTTTATTTAAGGGGTGGCATTTTAGTATACGTCTACCTGCCAACCATCCGCCTTTTATAACACCAAAGCGTTCTATAGCTTCATGAGCGTAGCAGGAGCATGTAGGATGGAATCGACAATTTGAGCCTAACATAGGGCTGATAAAACGTTGATAACCTTTTATACAGGCTATTGCTAGTTTTTGTGGCGTTGAATTATTTTTCGCCATATTTTTGCTAATTCTTTATTGATTTCAGTATTGTCGAGCTGATCAATGCCAGACTTTACCATAACAACCATGTCGATAGCAGGTAAATCATGCTGATTTAAACGAAAACTTTCTCTAACAATTCTTTTTATACGATTTCTTTGTACAGCAAGTTTGACCCGTTTTTTGGCAATAGCTAAACCAAGACGATTACTTTTGCTTGAATTATCGGGTAAATTAGTTGGGGTAATTAGTATGGTGAAGTGACGAGAGCCAAATCTGATAGGTTTTTTAAAAACTGTTTGAAAGTGACCGGGAGTCAACAAACGTGACTCCCGATTAAATTCATATGTAACCTGATTGGTTACCATCTTAATTCTATTTCTTAGTTAGAAAAGGAATTAAGATTAAGCGCTAAGGCTTGCACGGCCTTTAGCACGGCGACGAGCTATAACAGCACGGCCATTCTTAGTTGCCATACGAGCACGGAATCCGTGGTTACGCTTACGCTTTAATACGCTAGGTTGAAATGTTCTTTTCATTACGCTAATCCGTCGGTTGTTGTTGCCCTGACAAAATAGCCAATTGAGCATACAGGTCTAAAAAAAGAGGGCGAATTCTAAATCTAACTTGACCTGTTGTCAATGTTTAATCGAGTAATTGTTTATAAAAGATCCCGTTAGGATCCTTATGATCTAGCCGTTTTTTCGTAGCTTGTTATAAATAAAGCCGTTATTGTCAATAAAATATCCACAGGTTTTTTAGATATATTAAATTTTCATCTAAAATACAGGTTTTATTTGTTAATAATCAAATAAACTAAGCATAAATTTTTAGTGATATTTTAATATAAAAAATTATCAATAAATCGATTTAACAAGACTTTAGCTATTTTATGTAAAAATATTACAGAATAGTTGCTTATCAATATTGCACTTGTGGATAAGTATAGAGATAATGGCTGTATATAATAAAAATTTATACTTGTAGTACATTTGAGATTTTTCTTTTTTTATAATTTTAATTAATGATCTTTCCGCCTATCACATTCTTTTAAGTTTGTGGAATACAAGTTGATAAAGCCTTTTCCTTTGGAGCTTATACTTGGAACATTCCCTTTGGCAACGATGCCTATCTGTTCTTCAAGAAGAATTACCTGCGCAGCAGTTTAGTATGTGGATTCGTCCACTTCAGTGCGTTGTTACAGATAACGTCTTGACCCTTTATGCACCAAATCGATTTGTTCTAGATTGGGTTCGTGATAAATATGTCAATAGAATTAATGAGTTAATTACTATGACCGATGGGGAAGATGCGTATTTACTCCGTTTTGATGTCGGCAGCAAACCCGTTATATCTGCAACACAAAATAACTCTGTTAGTTCTGCAAGTGCCAATTTCAGTAAGAGCCCTAAGTCCAATGCAGTTTCACCGTCTGAAACTAATTTACCAAAGAAGGCTAATGTTCGAGTCAAATATACTTTTGATAATTTTGTTGAAGGTAAATCTAATCAATTAGCCAGAGCTGCCGCTTCACAAGTTGCCGATAATCCCGGTGCAGCATACAATCCACTTTTTATCTATGGTGGTACTGGTTTAGGTAAAACTCACTTACTTCATGCCGTTGGCAACGGTATTTTGCAAAATAACCCTAATGCTAAAATTGCTTATATGCATTCTGAACGTTTTGTTCAGGACATGGTTAAAGCATTGCAGAATAATGAAATGGAAAAGTTTAAGCATTACTATCGAAGTGTTGATGCCTTACTTATCGATGATATTCAATTTTTTGCTGGTAAAGATAGGACGCAAGAAGAGTTCTTTCATACTTTCAATGCTTTACTCGAGGGCAATCAACAAATCATTCTAACTAGTGATCGTTATCCTAAGGAAGTTGCTGTAGAAGACAGGCTAAAATCCCGGTTTGGTTGGGGTTTAACTATTGCTATTGAGCCTCCTGAACTTGAAACCCGCGTCGCTATTTTGAAAAGAAAAGCGCAAGAAAGTAATATTAACCTTGCAGATGAAGTGGCTTTCTTCATTGCCAAACGTTTACGTTCAAATGTACGCGAATTAGAAGGGGCATTGAATCGTGTTATTGCTAATGCTAACTTCACTGGCCGAGCGATAAATATTGATTTTGTCAGAGAAGCATTACGTGATCTATTGGCCTTGCAAGATAAGCTTGTCACCATCGATAATATTCAAAGAACAGTTGCTGAGTATTACAAGATAAAAGTTGCAGATTTACTCTCTAAACGAAGAAATCGATCTGTTGCTAGACCTAGACAGCTAGCAATGGCATTATCTAAAGAATTAACTAATCATAGCTTGCCAGAAATTGGCGATGCTTTTGGCGGAAGAGATCATACAACAGTACTTCATGCTTGTCGTAAAGTTAAGTCATTACGTGAAGAACTACATGATATTAAAGAAGATTATTCTAATTTGATTAGAACGCTTTCTTCTTGATATTTGTCTTTATTAGTATACATATTGTTAAAATAATAAAAATTGCTTTAAAGCAGGGATATAAATGAAATTTTCACTTAATAGAGAATCTTTACTTAAACCACTATTGTTAGTTTCAGGTGCTGTCGAGCGAAAGAGTACCTTGCCTATTTTAGGAAATATTCTTTTTGATATTAATGGCAGTTTGCTTACGTTAACAGCTACAGATCTTGAACTCGAGATGGTTGCTCATACTGACATTGATAATCACGGTGAAGATGGCAAAATAACTATTCCCGCTCGTAAGTTACTTGATATTTGTAAAAGTTTGCCTGAAAATTCTTTACTCAATTTCAATGCTGCAGATGACAGTGTTAAATTAAGCTCTGGTCGGAGTAAATATTCACTTTCTACTTTAGCGGCCGATGACTTTCCAAACATCGAAGAGTGGAAAGGTGATGTAGAGTTTAAATTACTAAAGTCTGAGTTTTTGCGCTTAATTGAAAGTACGCATTTTTCCATGGCGAACCAAGATGTTCGTTATTATTTAAATGGAATGTCGATTGAAAGCGAAGGAAACGAAATACGTTCAGTCGCGACTGACGGACACCGCTTAGCAATTTGTAAAATTTCTAATGAGTCTTTGGTTTTACCTGCGAGGCAAGTTATTGTTCCGCGTAAAGGTATACTAGAAATAATTCGCTTACTTGCTCCGGTCGATGAAGAGGTACAAGTTTATTTGGGCTCTAATCATATTCGTATTATTGATACTGAATTCTCATTTACTAGTAAATTGGTTGATGGTCGTTTTCCTGATTACCGACGAGTGTTACCTCGTAATGGCGACAAAATATTTGTTACAGATAAAGAACAATTACGACAGGTTTTATCTCGAGCATCAATATTATCCAATGAAAAGTTTAAGGGTGTTCGACTGAACTTCCTTAATTCGTTGTTAAAAATTACTGCTAATAATCCTGAACAAGAACAAGCAGAAGAAGAGTTGGAAATAGAATTTCCATATGAAGAGCTAGAAATAGGTTTTAATGTGAGTTACGTACTTGATGTACTTAATGCTATTAAGGATGATAAAGTTAAATTTACTTTAGCCGACGCTAATTCGAGTGTTGTTATAGAAGGTGCGGATACTGGTGAAGCGCTCTATGTTGTTATGCCTATGCGTTTGTAATTATTTATGAATGTTGAATTGATGAAATGAGTGTTGCTAATTTAATTACCCAGAATTTTCGTAATTTAGACAGTGCAACATTAACATTTCATCCAGGTTTGAATTTTTTTGTCGGTGATAATGGTAGTGGTAAAAGTAGCTTGCTTGAAGCTATTTTTTTCCTTGGTCATGGTAAGTCTTTTCGTACCAGTAAACTTGACAGTCTTGCTCGATATAATGAGCAGACCTTCGTTGTTAGTGTAAAAGATAATAATAATTGTCGGCTTGGTTTAAGTCGTGATGTTACTTTAGGTACTAATAGTATAAAGATTGATGGTGAACGGCATACTCGTTTATCAGTATTGGCTCAAAATATTGCTATACAAATTGTTACCCCAGAAAGTTTTAAGTTATTTTTTGGTGGTCCAAAAGAGCGTAGGAAGTTTATTGATCTTGGTATGTTTCACGTGAAACAAACCTTTTCTAAGCAATGGAAAGATTTTAATAGGGTACTAAAGCAAAGAAACGCTAGTATACGCTTAGCACAACATGAGAGTAATTCGATGCTCTCATATTGGAATGAACAGTTTTGTTGTCTTTCATTAAAAGTTTCTTCGATGAGAGCTGAATACGTATCAGCCATTATTAAGGAATTAGATGTTTGGATAGCGATATTACTACCCGATCTTAAAGCTAGAGTGACAGTTCAATATTTGCAGGGTTGGCCACAGAAAAAAGAACTGCTAGATGTACTGAGTAGTAATTATGAAAGAGAATTAAACTATGGTTATAGTTTATATGGAGCTCATAAATTTGATGTAAAGTTCCTTCTTGATAAACAACCACTAGAAACGCAGTTGTCGAGAGGACAACAAAAGTTGTTTTTACTGGCATTAACTTTTGCCCAAGCTAAATCTATTGCTAAAGTTAATCGAGTAAAACCAATTTTGCTGATAGATGATGTTGGTGCAGAATTAGATATAAATTCTCGCCAATGTTTAGCTTCAGCATTGAAATTATTAAATTGTCAGACAATAATCACAGCCATCGAAACTAATGTTTTACAGCCTTTTTTGGGGCGAGACTTATCAGATGAAACTGGATTAATCAAAATTGATAATTTAGATAATCCTGATATGGTTGAAGAAAACTTTAAGATGTTTCACGTGAAACATGGCAAAATAACAGAGAAATATCCAGACGATTCTGAGTGATAATTCAGAAAAAGCAATTGAATAGGCTAAAACTATGACAGTAGAAAATGAATATGGCTCGTCCAGTATTAAAGTACTAAAAGGACTTGATGCAGTACGAAAAAGACCGGGTATGTATATAGGTGACACTGATGATGGCACTGGATTACACCACATGGTTTTTGAGGTTTTAGATAATTCAATTGATGAAGCTTTAGCAGGGCATTGTAGCGAAATGGTCGTTACTATCCATCTTGATGGCTCTGTATCAGTTACAGATGATGGTCGTGGTATACCGACTGAAATACATCCTGAAGAAGGTATTTCAGCAGCCGAAGTTATAATGACAGTATTACATGCTGGTGGTAAATTTGGCGGCGAGGACTCTGGCTACAAAGTATCTGGCGGTTTGCATGGTGTTGGTATCTCAGTTGTTAATGCCTTAAGTTCAAAATTGAAACTCACCATACGTCGTGATGGAAAATTACACGAGCAGTTTTACACTATGGGAGAACCTGACGCACCATTAGCCGTTGTAGGTGAAAGTGATAGAAATGGTACTGAAGTACGATTTTGGCCAAGCAGTGAAACTTTTTCTGATGTACTCTTTCATTATGACATCTTAGTAAAACGTATTCGTGAATTGTCATTTCTAAATTCAGGTGTTTCTATTCGTTTGATAGATGAACGCGAAGAAGGTAGAGAAGAACACTTCTGTTATGAAGGTGGTATCCAAGCGTTTGTTGATTATTTAAATACCAACAAAACGTCTGTAAATGAAGAGATTTTTTACTTCGATTTAGAAAGAGAAGATGGCATTGTGGTTGAAGTTGCAATGCAATGGAATGATGGTTATCAAGAAAGTATCTTCTGTTTTACCAATAATATTCCACAACGTGATGGCGGTACCCATCTTAGTGGTTTCAGAACCGCGCTTACCCGAACCTTAAATTCTTATATGACCAAAGAAGGCTTGAATAAGAGTAAGAAAAAAGGTGCTACAGAAACGAGTGCAACAGGTGATGATGCACGCGAAGGTTTGACTGCTGTGATTTCAGTAAAAGTACCAGACCCTAAGTTTTCATCACAAACAAAAGACAAGCTCGTTTCTTCCGAGGTTAAAACTGCGGTTGAACAGGCTATGGGTGAAAAGCTTGGGGAATATTTATTAGAAAACCCAACAATTGCTCGTACCATTATCATGAAAATTGTCGATGCTGCTAGGGCACGTGAAGCGGCCCGCAAAGCACGCGAAATGACGCGCCGTAAAGGTGTATTAGATATTGCTGGCTTGCCGGGTAAATTAGCCGACTGTCAGGAAAAAGATCCCGCTCTTTCAGAATTATATATTGTGGAAGGGGACTCTGCTGGTGGCTCAGCTAAGCAGGGACGCAATCGTAAAAACCAAGCTATTCTGCCCTTAAAAGGTAAAATTCTTAACGTAGAGAAAGCGCGTTTTGATAAAATGATTTCCTCACAAGAGGTGGGTACATTAATTACCGCACTAGGTTGTGGTATTGGACGTGACGAATATAATCCAGAAAAATTGCGTTACCATAGCATTATTATCATGACAGATGCCGATGTCGATGGTTCTCATATTCGAACTTTATTACTGACCTTTTTCTACCGACAAATGCCTGAAATTATGGAACGTGGCCATATTTTTATCGCACAACCTCCTTTATATAAAGTGAAAAAAGGTAAGCAGGAACGTTACATTAAAGATGATGATGGCTTAACAGAATACTTAACAACTTTAGCGTTAGATAATGCCGCTATTCATGTTAATGAAGATGCCCCAGCGATATCTGGTTTAGCATTAGAGCAGTTAGTTATTCAGTTTCGTAATACTATGGATACCATTAAGCGTATTTCTAGACAGATCCCAAGTGATATTCTAGAAAAAATGGTTTATAGCCATAATATTGCTAAAGAAGATTTTGTTGATAAAGCTAAAGTTGAGGCTTGGTCAAAAGATCTGATTACTCAACTTGAAGATCAAGATGGTAATGGCTCTATTTATACGGTTAAGGTTGAGCATAACACGGAACGTAATACCTATTTTCCACAATTTAATGTTCGTCAACACGGCATAGACAGAGTATATAATTGTAGCTATGAGTTTTTACAATCAAGTGAGTTTGCCGCGATCACGAAATTAAATGATGCTATCAATGGTTTAATGGAAGAAGGTGCTTACGTTAAACGTGGCGAAAAGCGAATCCCAGTAACAAGTTTTGAAGAGGCGCTTAATTGGTTAATGACAGAATCTAAACGTGGACAGTATATTCAACGTTATAAAGGGTTAGGTGAGATGAACCCTGAGCAATTATGGGAAACGACAATGGATCCTGAAACTCGACGTATGTTACAAGTTACCATTGAAGATGCAATTGCCGCGGATCAGTTATTTAATACCTTAATGGGTGATCATGTAGAGCCGCGTAGAAACTTTATAGAAGAGAATGCTTTGAAGGTTTCCAACTTAGACTTCTAAGTAATAAGTGTTGATTAATAATATGCCCGGTCTTCGAATCGGGCATTTATGTTTAAAAAACAAACAGTTAAATTTAATAAAAGTGAATTTGAATACTCATGACTAGTTTCAATTGTAAAACCTTTCAAGGCCTTATCTTGCAGTTACAAGATTATTGGTCACGCCAGGGTTGTGTTATTGTGCAACCACTAGATTTAGAGGTAGGGGCAGGCACATTTCACCCAATGACATTTCTGCGCTCAATTGGACCTGAGCCAATTAGTAGCGCTTATGTTCAACCATGTCGTCGACCAACTGATGGCCGATATGGTGAAAATCCAAACCGATTACAACATTATTACCAATTCCAAGTAATGTTAAAACCGTCACCAAAGAATATACAAGAGTTATATCTCAACTCATTGAAAGAACTAGGAATAGATCCTCTTGTTCATGATATCCGCTTTGTAGAAGACAACTGGGAGTCTCCAACCTTAGGTGCGTGGGGATTAGGTTGGGAGATCTGGTTGAACGGTATGGAAATCACACAGTTTACCTATTTTCAACAAGTAGGTGGCTTAGAGTGTACGCCGGTGACCGGCGAAATCACTTATGGTTTGGAACGCTTAGCTATGTATATTCAGAATGTTGATAGCATTTATGATCTAGTATGGGCTGATGGGCCAATGGGCACTGTTTATTATGGTGATGTGTTCCATCAAAATGAAGTTGAGCAATCAACGTACAACTTTGAACATGCAGATGTAGACGCTTTATTTAAACAATTTGACCAATGCGAAAAAGACAGTCAAAAACTAATTGAAGCCAACTTACCATTACCAGCCTACGAACAAGTGATGAAAGCATCTCATGCTTTTAACTTACTTGATGCACGGCATGCTATATCAGTTACGGAACGTCAACGCTATATACTAAGGGTACGCACATTATCCAAAGCATGTGCACAAGTATATTACGCTAAACGCGAAGAGCTAGGTTTCCCTTTATGTAAAACAAATAACAATGAAGGAGATAAGTAATGAGCAATGAAACTCTCCTTATTGAATTAGGCACAGAAGAATTACCACCAAAATCATTAAAAAAATTAGCCACAGCTTTTCATGACAGTATTAAGGCACAACTCGACGGATGTGATTTAGCTTATGAAGAGATTAAGTGGTTCGCGACTCCTCGTCGGTTAGCTGTTCAGGTAACAGCTCTAATAAACAAACAAGCTGATAAAGTTGTAGAAAAACGTGGTCCAGCTGTCAATGTAGCTTTTGACGAGCAGGGTCAGCCCAGTAAAGCGGCAATGGGTTGGGCACGTTCTAATGGAATAACTGTTGAAGAAGCTGATCGTTTAACTACACCTAAAGGTGAATGGTTACTACATAAGGCAACTGTTGCTGGTAAAAGCATTAATGAACTAGTTCCCGATATGGTTACCACAGCGCTAAATAAACTGCCAATAGCTAAGCCAATGCGTTGGGGAGTAGAACGCATACAGTTTATTCGCCCAGTACATACCTTAACGATGCTTTATGGCAATGAAACGATCTCAGGTTCGGCTTTAGGTGTTGATTCGAGTAATCAAGTACAAGGCCATCGTTTTCATCATCAGGGTTTAGTAACTATAAATCATGCAAATGATTATCAAGAAGCGCTACTAAAAGCTTATGTAGAGGTAGACTATCACGCTAGGCAAGAGAAAATTGTTGCACAAATAAAAGCTGCAGCAAAAAGTATTTCAGCAAAAGCACTTATTGACGAAGACTTACTGGAAGAAGTTACCTCATTGGTAGAATGGCCAGTAACCTTAGTTGGTACATTTGATGAAGACTTTTTAAATGTACCCGCAGAGCCCCTAATTTATTCAATGAAGGATCATCAAAAGTATTTTCCTGTGACTGATAATGCTGGTGAACTGGTCAATAAATTTATTTTTGTGGCAAATATTGAATCAAAAGAGCCAACAGCAGTAATTTTTGGTAATGAAAAGGTTATCCGTCCACGTTTGGCTGATGCCGAGTTTTTCTTTAAAACCGATCAAAAACAAACCTTGGCATCAAGGTTAGACACATTAGAGTCGGTATTATTTCAGAAGCAATTAGGTACGCTAAAAGCAAAATCAATACGTATAGCGAGTTTAAGTAAAATCATTGCACAAAGCTTGGGTGAAAATACTGAGCAAGCTTATCGCGCAGGTCTATTAAGTAAAACCGATTTACTTTCTGATATGGTACAAGAGTTTCCACAGGTGCAAGGCACAATGGGGAAATACTATGCAATTAATGATGGTGAAGAACTGGCGATTGCACAAGCCTTAGAAGATCAGTATAGACCTCGCTATGCGGGTGATAGTTTGCCAGAAGCCAATACCGGCTGTGCTGTAGCCATTAGTGATAAAATTGATACATTAGTGGGTATCTTTGGTATTAATCAGCCACCTAAGGGCGATAAAGACCCATTTGCACTGCGTAGAGCAGCAATAGGTGTAATACGTATCATCATCGAAAAACAGCTTGAATTAGACTTAAGCGAGCTTATAAAAGAAAGTATCACATTGTTTGGCGATAAACTCAGTAACGAAAATACTGCAGATGACGTACTTAATTTTATCATGGGCCGTTTTAAAGCTTTCTACCAAGAACAAGGTATTTCTGTTGGCGTTATACAAGCCGTATTAGCAAAAAAACCAAGCGCTCCGTTAGACTTTGACAAACGTATCAAGGCTGTTAACTTTTTTGGCGACTTACCTGAAGCTGAAACGTTAGCGGCAGCAAATAAGCGTGTTGGCAATATTCTGGCTAAATTTGATGGACAGCTTTATGATGCATTTAAAGTCAATTTAGCCAGCGAGCAAGCTGAGCGTGACTTAGCGGATATTTTTAAAAGTATCAGTGAGAAAGTTGCACCTTTGGTAGCTAGCAAAAACTATCAAGCAGCACTTTCAGAGTTAGCTGCATTAAAACTACCCATTGATACATTTTTTGATAATGTCATGGTTATGAGTGATGATGAAGCCGTGAAGATAAACCGTTTAACATTGCTAAATGAAATTCGAAATAGCTTCTTTGCAATAGCGGATATATCGGTACTTCAGTAGCTTACATTGAACTTAATCATACCGAAGTGATATTAATAGAAAAGGGCATAGCAATATGCCCTTTTTTAATATTTGATTAATATTAAATGGAATAAATATTTTTGAAAAACCTACTCTTACGAGGTAAGTAGTAATCATCGTAATCAAGAGAAAAAGCAATGGCCGTTGCTTTACCTTTGAGTTCATGATGAGGAACAAAACCATAAAACCGAGAATCGGCACTGTCACGACGATTGTCACCAAGCACCAAATAATAGCCCTGAGGTACAGTCATAGGGGCAAAGCTACTCATTTGATTACTTGCTTTTTTGTTGATACGAATAAGGTGGGATAAACCGTCTATTTGCTCTGTCGCAAAAAGGTTTGCAGCGTTTTGACTAGTGATAGCGTAGTTGAGCGCTTTACCATTGATGTAAACCTTTTCGTTTTTCATCTCGATAACATCGCCGGGCAAACCGATCATACGCTTAATTAAGCGATTATTTGCAGCAGACGACTCAAATACGACAATATCACCGCGTTGAGGCTTATTTAGACGAATCAAGGATACTTGGCTAAAAGGAATTTTTAAATCATAGGCCATTTTATTAACAACAATGCGATCACCTTCTTGTATTGTTGGTTTCATTGAACCTGTTGGAACCGTATACCAATCAGCGACAGCACTTCTGAATACAGACATTAATAAGATAAAGAGTAAAAAAAGTTTATTGTTTTTCAAAAACTGTTTACAGGTACCCATGTAATTTAACTCCGACAAATAAGATAATGACAATTAGTAGAGACACTAATTAGATGAAAGTTCCTTGAATACACATAAACTTACAACTCTAAGTGAGGAAGATACGATAAATTTACTTTCGCTGGGATCACTAAGGGGAGTACACAAGGAATAGATCGATAACTTAAAAAAAATGAAGAGTTCAAAGAGGAGGTAAATGATCAGTTCTTTTTTATGACATAAAGGTAAGGTGATTCTTTCACTTGTTTTGCAATGAGCTCATGCTCCATAAAGCGACAAAAACTGGGAATATCTCGAGTGGTAGAGGGATCGTCACAAGTAATAAGCAGTGTTTCACCAGCGGAAATTTTACGTATATGAAGTCTAACCATCATCACTGGCTCTGGACAGCGCAAACCCATGGCATCGAGAGTGTGGTCTACTTGTTGAAAAATATCACTTGGCATAGTTAGAAATTAATATAAAAAAAGAGCATAAAGACTAAGTCGGTACATCGCAAAATATGGTAATTGCGTGGTCAGCAGTATTCTACTCTATTTTTATTTACCTTGTCTTGCACTATACTGGCATGAACAAATCTCTATTAAGAATAAATGAATTAATGTCGTCTAGTTTAGTGTCAAAAATGATATTCATACTTGCTTTAGCAAGTTTCAGCGTAAAGTTAATTGCAAGCGAACCACTAAAGCTAAGCGTAGATAAAAACCAGCAACAAAATTTTATCAAAGCAGAAAAACTAACACATAGAAGTCACACTGCAAAATATAAAACATTATATAACCACCTTCATAATTACCCATTACAACCCTATTTAGATCAACAACGTTTGTTAAATCGTCTGCGCTTGTCAGATGCAAGTGAAATAAATGCATTCTTAGAAAAGTATAAACATACACCGCTAGACTGGCCGCTAAGAAAGAAGTGGTTAAATTACTTGGCTCGTAAAAACCAAGGTAAACTGTTTCAAAAAGCGTATAAGTCAACTTCAAACGCAAAGTTGAACTGCTATCAACTAAACTTTAGCCTAAAGTCGGGCTTGCCTGAAAGCGTGATTATGCCCCAAGTTACCAAGTTGTGGCTGGTAGGAAAGTCTCAAGATAAAGCCTGCGATACTCTGTTTGAACAATGGTATAAAACTGGTTATCGAACAACTGATGTTATTTGGCAGCGTATTGCTTTGGCGGCAGACGGAGGTAAACATACCTTAATACCTTATTTGACAAAGTTGTTGCCAAAAGAACAACAGTACTTGGCAAGCCTGTGGCATAAAGTACGTCGTGATCCTGCTATGGTGAGTAAACTAAAATACTTTCCAAATAAGTCAATACGAGAAACAGAGATACTAACTTATGGTTTAAAGCGATTAATTTGGCGATACCCAGATAGCGCAATTCGAAGTTACAGAAAAGCGAAGCAAAAATTCACTTTTTCGCCTTTACAGCAACAACAAATAACGGAAAAATTTGCGATAGCGCTTTCAGCGAAGAATCACCATGCTGCGCAATTGTGGTTAGATAAACTGTCACTAAAATCTTTAAATGGAGACATGTTGCAATGGCGCTTAGCACAGGCATTGAAACAGCAAGACTGGGCTCGGTTAATTGTTGAATTGAAGCAATTACCCGATGAGTATCGAGACGAATTAAAGTGGAAGTATTGGTATGCACGAGCATTAATTGAAACCGATACAGTGGGGCGAGGAGAGTTCTTGTTACAACAGCTTGCCAACGAACGCCACTATTACGGTTTTTTAGCCGCGAGCTATTTACAATCACCAGTAAACCTACAACATAAACCATTAGTGTTCACCTTAGCGGAAAAACATAATGTGATTGATTACCCTGCAGCGAAAAGAGCGTTTGAATTTCATTCTTTAGGACGCTTGAGGGAGGCACGATCGGAATGGAATTTTTTACTAACACAGCTTAAAAATAGAGAAAAGCTAGTTGCTGCAAAAATTGCTAATGAAAACAATTGGTTTGACCGGACTATTTTCACTTTAGCTGATGTAGGATATTTAGATGATGTTAATTTACGTTTCCCTAGAGCATTTGATAAAGAAATTAGCCTTCATGCCTCAGCACAAAAAATAACGCCCGCTTGGGCATTTGCCATAGCAAGAAGAGAAAGTTCATTTATGGCTGATGCACATTCATCTGTTGGTGCAAAGGGCTTGATGCAATTAATGCCAAATACAGCTAAGAACCTCACAAAAAATAAAGTGAATAATCGATACTTACTTAACGCAGACAATAATATTCAATTAGGCACACAATATTTAAAGCAACTACTAGATAAAAATAAAGGCAATCAAGTGTTGGCTACTGCAGCCTATAATGCAGGACCATACAGGGTACGAAGTTGGCTCAAGAATATTAAATCAGTGCCTGCAGATGTTTGGATTGAAACAATCCCATTTAAAGAAACCCGCAACTATGTAAAAAGTGTACTAGCCTATCAAGAAATATATCAACACAATCCGGATCAGGTTAGTCAGTTATTTGAGCAAGTTATTAATATGAGTATCGGCGATTAACTCTGTTTATAATCGAAGGTAATATCTTGATGTAAATAATGTTGCACACTTGAAACGGCTATAGAGAATACTATCTAGTGAGCCGCTAAAAGCCTGTGTTATCATAATAAAAAAAGACGGGAGAGGGTATAATGACAACATTAGCCGATAAATTAAAAGAGCAATATCCAGCACACATTGAGTGTTTACAACAAAGAACCAAGCAAGCCTTATCACGTGAGAATATTGACGGTATTGTTATTCATTCTGGTCAAGAAATTAAAGCCTTTCTTGATGATAATGCTTATCCTTTTAGAGTCAACCCGCACTTTAAGCATTGGTTACCCCTAATTGAATCACCCAATTGTTGGTTAATTATTAACGGTGAAGATAAACCAACGTTAATATATTATCAGCCAATAGATTTTTGGCATAAAATCATCCCTTTGAATGAGAGCTATTGGGGCGAGTTTTTTTCAATAAAAATCTTGAAAAAAGCCAGTGAAGTAGACAAGCTGTTACCATATGATACAAAAGGTTTTGCTTATATTGGCAGCCATATTGAAGTAGCAACCGCACTTGGTTTTGAAGTGATAAACCCAGAGCCACTATTAAATTATTTTCATTACCACCGCGCTTATAAAACACCTTATGAGCAAACTTGTTTGCGCCAATCAAATACTCTAGCGGTAAAAGCACACCAAGCGGCAAAAGCTGCATTTTTTAATGGTGATACCGAGTTTGATATTCAAAATGCTTATTTGAATGCTATTGGTTACACCAGTAATGAAACACCATACGCTAACATAGTTGCGCTAAACAAAAACTGTTCTATTTTGCATTATATGGCCTTTGAAAGTATTGCGCCGCAGGTACACCAATCTTTTCTAATCGATGCAGGTGCAAATTACAATGGATATGCCGCTGATATAACGAGGACTTACTCATTTAAAAGGGATAAATTTGCTGATTTAATTACTCGCATGAATCAACTCATGTTAAAGGCTACCAGCGGTTTAAAGCCAGGAGTAAGCTATGTCGACTTGCACATTGCGACTTATAAAGACATAGCGCAAGTACTGGCTGAATTTGAGTTTATTAATGTTAGTGCAGATACGGCTGTTGAATCTGGCATTGTCAGTACCTTTTTTCCTCATGGCTTGGGACATCACTTAGGTTTGCAAGTTCATGATATGGGAGGCTTTATGGCTGACGAGCGTGGCACGCATATTAATTCCCCTACAAACCATCCATTTTTGCGTACATCCAGAGTAATAGAAGCCAACCAAGTGTTTACCATTGAGCCAGGCTTGTATTTTATTGATTCACTATTACAAGACTTAAAAGATTCTAACAATAGCGATCAAATTAACTGGAATAATGTCGACGAGATGCGTGCCTTTGGCGGGATTCGTATTGAAGACAATATTATTGTCCATAAATCACATAATGAAAATATGACAAGGGACTTGTTACTTGATTAAGTTTGTTATTAATGACTAAGCCCTTTCAAATAGCAATTAACACTGTTGAACATGAAACACTAGTTAATCGCAGCCGGTTTATTTGTTATCTCTACCCTTGTAGCAGTATTGAGGAAGCTAAAGGGTATGTAAAACATCTACAAGAAGTTCACCCACAAGCAAGCCACCATTGCTATGCTTTTTTAACTAAGGCTGCAGATGATAGCTTAGGTTACGGCTATTCTGATGATGGAGAACCTAGTGGCACAGCGGGAAAACCTATGTTGGCCGTATTACAAGGAGGGAAAATAGGTCAAGTTTGCGCCGTAGTAGTGCGATATTTTGGCGGCACAAAGTTGGGTACGGGTGGTTTGCAACGCGCATATGGTGATAGTGTCCGCCAAGCATTAGTGTTTTTACAATCAAAAACCAAAATAGCTATGGCGGCAAAAACCTTAGCGTGTCAATATAGCCAAGTTGATGATGTCTTACATATAATTAGCCAAGTAGCAGGGCAGGTTATTGAGCAAGAGTATTTGCAGCAAGTGCAATTTAGTTTATTGATACCAGAAGCAGAACTAGCTTTTGTAGAGCGTAAATTGCAAACACTATCGGCAGGAGAGTTATCCTTGAAATCTTCTGACAACTAACAGCCAAAAACAATAATAACGTGTAATGCAATATAAAAATATTATCCGGATTTTAGGTTTATTGGTGGCACTGTTGAGTGTCACCATGTTACCGCCAGCGATGGTTTCTATGATCTATCGTGATGGTGGCGGTGTACCTTTCTTAATGGCATTTTTATGGTGTTTATTTACTGGGTTTTTAGCTTGGTATCCAAATCGTTATGAAAAAACAGACTTAAGAGCTAGGGAGGGGTTTTTAATTGTTGTACTTTTTTGGTTAGTTCTAGCTAGCTTCTCTGCTATCCCTCTGATTTTGTTAGAAGAACCATCGTTATCAATAACCGATGCATTTTTTGAATCCTTTTCTGGCCTAACAACCACAGGCGCCACCATTTTAAATCATATTGATGATTTACCTCATGCGGTATTATGGTATCGACAACAACTGCAATGGCTAGGTGGTATGGGGATAATTGTGTTAGCGGTTGCTGTACTACCAATGTTAGGTATTGGTGGCATGCAGTTATATCGAGCTGAAACCCCAGGTCCAGTGAAAGACTCAAAAATGACGCCACGAATAGCCGATACAGCAAAGCATTTATGGTATATCTATTTATCATTAACCATTGCCTGTGCTTTCGGGTATTGGCTGGCGGGTATGTCAGGTTTTGATGCAATTTGTCATTCTTTTTCAACCATCGCTATAGGTGGGTTTTCTACTCATGATGCTAGCATGGGCTATTTTAATAGCCCTGCAATTAATATGGTTTGTGTATTTTTCTTGATTATTGCCGGCGTTAATTTTGCTTTGCATTACGCCGTGGTGCAAAGCAAATCCTTAAAGAATTATTTTTATGACCCTGAGTTTAAAACTTTTATCTTTATCCAAGTGGTACTGACATTAATATGTTTTACAGTTCTCATTTCTTCAGGTACCTATCAAGACACCGATAAAGCCTTTGATCAGGCGTTGTTCCAGTCAGTTTCGATCAGTACAACAGCGGGCTTTGCCACAACGTCTTTTGCTGACTGGCCAACATTGCTGCCGCTATTGCTTATTTTCTCGAGTTTTATTGGCGGTTGTGCAGGTAGTACCGGTGGAGGAATGAAGGTAGTGCGAGTATTACTCCTGTACTTGCAAGGGCTCAGAGAGCTCAATAAATTAGTCCACCCTAAAGCGGTATTTAGCATTAAAATGGGCAAAAAGGTTTTACCCGATCGGGTGGTTGAAGCAGTTTGGGGATTTTTCTCTGCTTATGCCGCTGTTTTTGTTATTTGTATGCTGTTACTTCTAGCAACAGGTATGGATGAACTTACAGCGTTTACGGCAGTTGCAGCAGCAATTAATAATTTAGGGCCAGGGCTAGGTGAAGTTGCTGCTAACTTCTCAGGTATTGGTGATACTAGTAAATGGGTATTAATTGTAGCAATGCTTTTTGGTCGTCTAGAAATATTTACCTTGTTAGTACTGTTTACCCCAGCCTTTTGGCGTACTTAACGTAGTTAGCTAACTGATTAAAAGTATATAGCACTGACTTGAAATAATTTTTCTACATCGCAAATATAACGTTTGTTTACTAAAAATAGGATTACGTGATCTTCTTCTCTTATTAGTGTGTTGGAATGGGCTATTAATACTTCTGAGCCGCGAACAATTGCCCCAATAGTTGTGCCAGGGGGTAATTTAATATTCTTTATTGCACGACCAACTACTTTTGATGATTTTTCATCACCTTTCGCAACTATTTCAATTGCCTCAGCTGCACCACCACGTAAGCTATAAACATTGTCTATAGTGCCACGTCTAACATGGGTCAATAGTGCAGAAATAGTTGCTTGTTGAGGAGATATAGCGATATCGATAGCACCACCGTGTACTAATTCAATATAAGCATCTCGCTGAATAAGTACCATCGTTTTGCGCACGCCTAGTCTTTTCGCGAGTAATGAAGACATTATATTGGCTTCATCATCATTGGTTACTGCGATAAAAACATCAAATTGTTCTATATTTTCTTCGGATAATAATTCAATGTCTGATGAATCACCATTAAAAACCAGCGTCTTATCTAATTCCGAAGTGAGTTGTGCGGCACGCTCAGCAGAGCGCTCGATTAATTTCACCTGATGGTTATCTTCTAAAATACGCGCAAGCCCAGCACCAATGTTACCGCCACCGACAATCATAATGCGTTTGTAAGCGGGTTCTAATTTTTGCAATTCATTCATTACCGCCCGTATGTGAATACTGGCCGCAATAAAAAAAACTTCATCATCGGCTTCAATAACTGTGGTGCCCAAAGGGCGAATAGGTTTACCGTTTCGATAAATTGCCGCTACCCTCGTATCAATATTTGGAATATGATCTCTTAACGTAGATAAGGCATGACCAACAAGTAAGCCGCCATAATAAGCTTTTACAGCAACTAAACTGACACGACCGTGGGCAAACTCTAATACTTGTAAGGCACCTGGATAATCAATTAAGCGCGCGATATCTCGGGTTACCAGTTCTTCAGGTGCAATAACATGATCAACAGGAATATGGTGTTTATGAAATAGTTGCTCCGAATATTGCAATACTTGGTTTGAACGAATTCGAGCTATTTTTTTGTGGGTATTGAACAATGAAGAGCAAATTTGGCAGGTGATCATGTTAGTGGCATCATCTGAGGTAACAGCAATAACCATGTCAGCATCTTCTGCGCCAGCATTTTTCAATACTTCTGGATGGCAGCCTTGACCAGTAACAACTTGTAAATCCATTTTGTCTTGTAGTTCACGAAGTTTTTCGCCATCAACATCAACAACAGATATCTCGTTATTTTCACCAACAAGGTTTTCAGCTAATGTACCGCCAACTTGGCCTGCACCGACTATGATTATTTTCATATGTTATTATTATTCTCATTGCTTGGGAATAAACCCTTACTTACATCGTTTTTAGCAGCTTAGCGTAATAAAAACCATCCATATTCTTATCGCCAGGTAATAGTTGCCAACCTATGTCACCTTTCTCTAATGACTCTCCATTATCTATAGGTAATAACTGAGCTTCTGTATGGTGTTCTATGAAATACTTAACTTGCTCAGCGTTTTCTTGTGGCAGAATACTACAAGTGGCATAAAGTAAAGTACCACCGGGTTTAAGCAAAGACCATATTTCTTTTAATATTTGCCGTTGTAGTAACACTAGCGTGTCTATATCACTGGCTTTACGTAACCACTTTATATCAGGGTGGCGTCGAATAACGCCGGTACCTGAGCATGGAGCATCTAAAAGTATTCGATCAAAAAGCTGGCCTTGCCACCATGATTTCGAATCAGCAGCGTCGGCAGCAATAACGTTTGCTGTTAACCCTAAGCGCTTCAGGTTTTCTTCAACGCGCACTAGTCGACTTGCTTCCACATCAATAGCTGTCATTGAGGCTATATCAGGCGTATTTTCTAAAATATGGCAAGTTTTTCCGCCGGGGGCTGCACAGCAATCAAGTACTATATCGTTAGGTTGGCAATCTAATAAGCGAGCTGCTTGTTGAGCAGCACCATCTTGTATTGACGCCCAGCCTTGTTCAAAGCCTGGTAATTTTATCACATCAATAGGGCGTGTTAATTCAATAGCTTGGCTCAAAGGTTCAATACTGGCTATTGAAAGTTCAGCGGTCTCAAGTAATTTTTGATAATCAGCACTAGACTGGTGTTGTTCATTTGCTCTTATCCACATAGGAGGCTTTTGCTGGTTAGCGTCAAGTATGCTTTGCCATTCAACGGGGTAGCTTTGTTGTACTTTTTTAATAAACCAACCAGGATGACAGAATCTGACGGCATCAGAGAGTACTTCAGCTTTTGATGCTGTTGTTTCACTTGCTCGAATAAAATTACGTAAAACACCATTAACTAATGCTTTCATATGGCGATTTTTAAGGGCGCTGGTAGCCGATACCGTTTCATTTATGGCCGCATGGTCTGGAATACGCATATATTTAATTTGGTATACACCCACCAATAACAGAAAATGAAATACGCGTTGCTTTCCCGTCAACGGTTTTTGCATCAAAGCGCGAACGTCATGTTCTAGTTCAGGTAAATACCTTAATACGCCGTAACAAATTTCTTGCAATAAGCCTTTATCTTTAAGGTTAACTTTATCTTGTTGTCTTGGAAGTTCATCACCAAGACTACGACCTTGATCAATGACGCTATAACAACACTTTGCTGCCAGAGCTCGAATATTTACCTGTTTTTGTTTTTGCACTTGTTGGGCTTGAGTTGTCATCTAGTGTTGTTTCATCAATTAAAGCCATTTATTAGAGAGCCGGCAATAAACCAGTCTGCTCGACCATTTAGTACATCTTGTACCGGTAACGCCTTTTTATTGGGTAATTGTAAAACTTCTAAACAAAGCCCACCATTGCTAGTTACCACTATGATGCCAGTTTTGTCGGCAGAAACAATGGTACCAATAGGTGCTGTTGTTTTAATGTTTTTAATAGATGCTTGCCAAACACGAATCCTGTGCTGCTTGCCATTGTTTTGGCTGAACGTAAATTGTGATACAGGCCAAGGAATATAAGCACGGATTTTTCTATCCAACTCTACAGCTGGCAATTGCCAATCTAATTCAGCTTCGCTTTTATCCAATTTGTGTGCGTACGTCGCTAGCTCATCCTCTTGGCTTACGGCTTGGTGCTCATTATTAGTCATTAATGCTAAGGTATCAGTTAATGCCTTTGGGCCTAATTGTGCTAGCTTTTCATACAAGCTGGCGCTAGTATCTTTTTGTTCAATACTGCACTCGGCAGTTAAAATCATTGCCCCGGTATCTAAGCCTTTATCCATTTGCATTATTGTAACACCGGTTTTTTCATCGCCAGCTTCTAACGATCGCTGAATTGGAGCTGCACCACGCCATTTAGGTAATAAAGAACCATGAACATTGATACAACCCAAGCGGGGTGTTGCTAATATTATTTCAGGTAATAATAAGCCATAGGCAACCACTACCATAACATCAGCATGGTATTGAGCAAGTTGCTCTTGTTCGCTAACCTCTTTAAAGTTAACGGGTTGTTCAACAGTCAAATTATGTTCAAGAGATAATAATTTTGTTGCACAAGCGGTTAATTTTTTTCCTCTTCCGGCTGGTTTATCAGGAGGGCAATAAACCGCAACGACATTGTGCTCACTATTAATAAGTGCTGCCAAGTGTTGCGCGGCGAAATCAGGCGTACCGGCAAAAATAATATTTAGAGGTTTTGACAAAAGGGATATCCTAAAGGGATGAATTAAGCGTTTGCTTTATCTAAACGAGCTTCTTTTTCTAACTTGCTCTTAATACGCTGACGTTTAAGTGGTGATAAGTAATCAACAAATAAAATACCATTTAAATGATCGAGTTCATGTTGAATACAAATACTTAGTAGCTCTTCTCCGTCTAAAGTAAACTCCTTGCCGTTTCTATCTAGTGCTTTGACGGTACAACTAGTATGACGATTAACTTTGGCATAAATACCAGGAACAGATAAACAACCTTCTTCATTGATTAATGTTTCATCACTTTTAGCGATGATTTCAGGGTTAATTAGTACTATAGGTTGGTCGCCATTTTCAGATACATCTATGACGACAATACGTTGATGAATATCAACTTGGGTTGCAGCTAAGCCAACGCCTTTTTCGTCGTACATGGTTTCTATCATGTCGTCTATAATAGTTGTGGTCTCTTCGGTAATGCCATTTACAGGGCAAGCCTTTGTTTTTAAACGTGGATCTGGAAAACGTAATACAGTTAAAATAGTCATAATCTTACAAATGTTTAATAAAAGAATTAGCGATAACTCTTTTAGAGTGTTATGTTTATTATTATAGCAACTTATAATGCTGCATTTCTATAAAAGCATGAAAAACCATAATAAAGGAACGAGCCACATGCTAAAAAAAATACTGTTAACACTTTCATTGTGTGCATATTCTTTAATTTCATTGGCCGATCAACTGAAAATTAATGATGATGCACCAACAACCTATGTTGTTGTTAAAGGAGATACTCTTTGGGATATTTCAGCGGTTTTTCTTGAACAACCTTGGCTTTGGCCGAAACTTTGGCGCTTAAATCCAGAAATTAATAATCCTCATTTAATATATCCAGGTGACGTCATTAATTTGGTGTTTGATGATAACGGTGAGCCTATGTTGGTACTGGAAACAGTAAAAGCTAAGCCTAGCTTAAAGTGGTCACCTAAAATTCGACAAAAAAAGAAAAGTGATACAGCTATCCAACTATTACCTTTAGAGGTAATAGCGCCTTTTATTAAATACGATCATTTATTTAGTGAAGAGCAACTTGAGCAATTACCTTATGTTATTGGTAGTGATGAAGGATATAGATCAAGTATTAATGGCTTTAAGGTATACGTAAATAGCGACTTAGAAATATCCAAAACCTATGCGATTTATAATAAGGGTGAAGAAATTATTGATCCCGACACTGAAGAACCGTTAGGCTTTTATGTTGATTTAGTGGGGACAGGGCAAGCAATTAGCCGTGGCAATATGACTGAAAAAGAGCCGGCTACGTTGAAAGTAAGCACGGCAAAACGTGAAATTCGCTCAGGTGATTACGTTGTTCCCGTACATGAAGGGCAAATGTTACCATCAATATTTACCATGAAAGCCGTTAATAAAGAATTTCGCGGTACTATTATTAAAGCGACAAGTAATGGCAGAGAATTTGGTAAACTAGAAGTAGTGATGATTAATAAAGGCCACGACAACCAAGTTGCCGTAGGTGATGTCATGGCAATTAAGCGTTTAAGTCCTGGTGTGGTTGATACCAGCACAGGGCCAAAATATACAGAAGAAGCACCTCGTTGGAACCGAATACTAACAACAGATGGTTCGGATTATAAAATGCCAGAAGAGCTTTTAGGTGAATTAATGGTTTTTAAGGTTTATCAACAAGCGAGTATGGCATTAATATTGAGAACAGAAAAACCAGCAAGACTTCAGGATGTAGTCACTGCACCCGAGTAAACATCATGTAGCATAAATATTATTACTTGTTCTTAGGGAGAAGACGAGTGAACAAAAGTAATGTAAGTTACTGGATTGCTTTGAAGCTTGTACCTAGATTGGCAATCCACAAAAAATTAGCGCTTGTTGACTCTTATGGGTTGACGGCGCTTTTTTCTTTGTCTAAACATTCCTCATCAATTTTAACGTCTGCAAATAACCTAAGTGCTAAGCAACTTGCGGCATTTCATCACCCTGACTGGCTTTTGATTGAAGAAATCATGAGAGATAGTAAAGCTTGCGATAGTACTATTATTACCTTTAATGATGAGCGGTACCCCCGACAATTAAAGCAAATTTACGATCCACCATTAGTTTTGTTTGTTCAAGGTAATGCAAACCTGTTAAATGAGATGCAAATAGCTATTGTTGGTTCTCGAGCGGCGAGTGTTAATGGAAGGGATGCAGCTTTTGAAATAGCACAGCAGTTAGGCAAACACGGTCTAGTCATTACGAGCGGTCTGGCTTTAGGTATAGATGCGGCGGCACATAAGGGATCGGTAGAGACTGCTGCTGGTACTTTAGCTGTTGTAGCTACAGGCCTTGATAAAGTCTACCCAGCAAGACATAAATTATTGGCCAAAAAGATAGTATCGCATCAAGGGGCGATAATTAGTGAGTTTTTACCAGGTACATCACCAAAAGCAGGTCACTTCCCGAAACGAAATCGAATCATTAGCGGTCTAAGTAAGGGAGTCTTAGTGGTTGAAGCAGCCATAAGAAGTGGTTCGTTGATCACTGCTCGTTGCGCTTTAGAGCAAAACAGAGAGGTGTATGCTGTTCCTGGAAGTCTTAATAACCCTCAGGCGAAAGGTTGTCATTGGTTAATTAAACAAGGCGCTAAACTAGTAGAGCAAGCAGCCGATATAATAGAAGAGTTAAGCATTGAAGAGCAGAATGAACTAGACTTAAATCATGGACAACAATTACTTGCAGGTGACACCACAAAAAAAACTGAAAAAAACTTAAATAATGACTTGTGCAATGATGTATTGTTGGCTAGTGTGGGATTTGAAATTACTCCTGTTGATAAAGTGATTTCCCGAAGTAAACTCCCTATAGAGGAAGTGTTAACTCGGCTGACAATGTTAGAACTTAGCGGTCTGGTAGCAGTGGTGCCAGGAGGTTATCTTAGATTACCTTAATAATTCTCATCGATATAAGGGGCTAATAATGTTCGATATCTTAATGTATCTTTTTGAAAATTATATTCATAGTGAAGCTGAAGTCATGGTTGATCATGACATTTTAACTGATGAACTTACCCGAGCAGGATTTCATCAAGATGAAATCTATAAAGCACTTAACTGGCTGGAAAAGCTTGCTGCTTTGCAAGATACAGATGCTTATCCTTATTTAACCAGAGTAGGTAATCAATCTTTTCGCATATATACAGAAGAAGAAATGCAACTTCTTGATACACCAAGCCGAGGTTTTATTTTATTTTTAGAGCAGATTAATGTCTTAGATTTTACTACCCGTGAAATGGTGATCGATAGAGTGATGGAACTAGACACACAACACTTCACTATGGATGATCTTAAATGGGTGATTTTAATGGTTCTTTTTAATGTACCTGGACAAGAAAATGCTTATTCTCAAATGGAAGACCTTGTTTTTGATGAGCAAGAAGGCCCATTGCATTAAGTTTTAATCTTTGACTATAGTTTTTATGGAGAAAGTTATGGCATAATATGTCATAACTTAACTACAACTTTCTATTCAACACATGTCTGAATCTAAAAAAGACAAATCTCTCTTTTCCCATCACGAGCATGCGCTCGAAAAAGCTTATGAACTTTGTCCAGATTGTGGTTCAGAGCTTACTATCAAACGCGGAAAGTCAGGTGCCTTTTTTAGTTGTACTAACTATCCTAAATGTCAATATACACGTTCTGTAGTAGAGCATGAGCGAGTTGACGATACCGTTTTACCTGGAAGTGAATGCCCACTATGTTGTTCACCCATGGCCGTTAAACAAGGTCGTTTTGGCATGTTTATTGGTTGCACTAATTATCCACAATGTCACCATATAGAAGAAGATAAGCAAAATGAAGATATTGGTGTCGCTTGCCCTTCGTGTAAAAGCAAAGGTAAAATAGGTGAACTGAAAGAAAAAACTAACCGTTTTGGTAAAACTTTTTATTCATGTGATCAATATCCAAAATGCAAATATGTACTAAATCATCAACCTATTGAACAAGTTTGCCCTCAGTGCCAATGGCCTGTTTTAATAAAGCGGACCATGGCGAGTGGTGAGGTATTAAACTGCCCACAAAAGCGATGCGACTATAAGCACAAAGCGCTATAATCTATTTATACTAAAATCAAACCTTTATATTTAATGTTAACTAAGAGAAATACTATGACTTCACCATTTGTTGCCATCTTAATGGGCTCAGACTCAGATCTACCGGTAATGCAAGCTACTATAAATATCTTGAAGCAATTTGAAATAACCCATGAAGTGCGTGTTCGCTCGGCGCACCGAACACCTGACGCAGCAAAAGCTTATGTGAAAGATGCGGAAGAACGTGGTTGTAAAGTATTCATTTGTGCAGCAGGTTTAGCTGCTCATTTAGCCGGAGCAGTTGCTGGCATGACTACTCGCCCTGTTATTGGTGTTCCTGTTGATAACGGACCTTTACAAGGCCATGATGCACTACTTTCAACTGTTATGATGCCAGGTGGTATTCCTGTAGCAACTGTCGCTATAGGAAAAGCTGGAGCTAAAAATGCAGGTTATTTAGCAGCACAAATTTTAGGTATTGCTGATCAAAAAATGGCTGATAAAGTAAAAGCAGAGCGAGTAGCGAATGCAGAAGCTTTATTAGCAAAAGATGAAGCAATGCAAGCTAAACTAGGCTAATTTCCTTAGTTATGGGTAATACCTCACAAATAGAACAAGCTGCTGAGGTATATACTCAAGGTGGTATTATCGCTTATCCAACAGAGGCTGTTTTTGGTCTCGGTTGTGATCCTGATAATGAATCAGCAATTCAAAAGCTATTGTTGATCAAACAACGACCTGCACATAAGGGCTTAATTTTATTGGCTGCGGACTATTCGCAACTGTTACCTTACCTTGATGACAATGCCATTAGCCAAGACAAACTTTATAGCGTTTTATCTCGATGGCCTGGTGCTATCACTCAAGTGTTACCTGCACATGAAAATATCTCGCCATTACTTTGTGGACGTTTTAACTCTGTTGCGGTACGTGTTACGGATCATAAGGATGTGATCGAATTATGCCAACGTACTAATAAACCTATCATCTCCACTAGTGCCAATCTTAGCGGTCAAGTGCCAGCTAAAACCTGGCAAGAAGTTGATGAGCAATTTAACGATAAGATAGATTTTGTCATCAAATCTAACATTGCTGGTTTGCTAAAGCCCTCAACTATTATTAATGGCTTAACGGGGCAAGTGCTCCGAGGTTAACTAATAGTTATTGCCATAGACATAAGAATATCCATATAGACACGCGCTAATGTGACAACGAGTAACAATATAGCGTCCTACAGAAGTTTACTTTTTTATTTATTAGAAAGTTGATCAAAATCAACAAGCGCCTACACTTATTAACAGCCCGTAAAAAACCTTGCGTTATATCAACTTTTTAAATATCAGTAGCTCTATCATACATATAAATCTTATAGGGATATGAACATGAAAAAAACATTACTTACCATCGTATTATTATCAAGTCTTTCTACTACCGCTTTCGCTAATAAAACAGGTGACATATTAATTCGTGGCGGCGCTACTTCAGTTAATCCAGATAGCGACAAAGCCGCAGTATTACTCGGTGGCTCTAATGCAACAGGAGCGTCACTTAGCGTTGATGATAATGTGCAATTAGGGCTTAACTTTGTTTACTTTTACGATAGTAACTGGGCTATAGAGTTGTTGGCAGCAACGCCATTTACTCATGATGTTACCTTGAATGATCCAACTGCTGCATTGGGTGGGGCCTTAGGGGTTCCTGCGGGCCTTGATGGTGTAAAGCTAGCTGAAGTTACACAATTACCACCAACGTTAAGTGCGTTATATTATATCGATACAGGCACAGCGCTTAAACCGTATTTAGGTGTTGGTGTTAACTACACACATTTTTTTAAAGAGGGGTTCACCGCGGCACCTAAAAGTTTAGGACTAAGTAACTTAAAATTGGATGGCTCATTTGGTTTATCAATTCAACTTGGTGCAGATTTCGTCATTGACAAAAATTGGTCAGTAAATGTTTCTGCTCGTTATATTGACATTTCTTCAGATGCTAGCTTTGATGTTGCTGGTGACAGCATAGGTAGGGCAACTGTTGATGTAAATCCAATGGTTTACTCAGTTATGTTAGGTTATAAGTTCTAACATAACTTCAAATCAAAAGCAGTAATGTGTTACTGCTTTTTTATTCCTCAATTAACTCCCAGAATTGTAATATTACTAGCTATCATTCAAAGTAAGTTTTTGTGTTTTTAAAATATTATTTCGGTTAGGCTACAGATAATATTTTTATAAGGCTATAGTTATGGACCAGTATCGCGTTTTTGGCAATCCCATTAAACAATCACGCTCACCTTTTATTCATCAATCCTTTGCACAAGCGACAAATCAAGCGCTTAATTATGAAATCCACTTTGCAGCACTAGACGGCTTTGTTAAAGCTGTTAAAGAATTTATCGCTCAAGGCGGAAAAGGAGCAAATATAACGGCACCCTTTAAAGAGCAAGCAATGGCGATGTGTGATGAATTAACTGAACATGCAAAGTTTTCAGGTGCTGTTAATACACTTTCTTTTAAAAATGGCAAGATATACGGAGATACTACCGATGGCATTGGTTTGGTGAATGATTTATTGGCCAATGGTGTAATACTTGAAAATAGTAAACTGTTATTACTTGGTGCAGGTGGAGCAGCTAAAGGGGTTGTATTACCTCTATTGAATCAAAACCCTAAAAGTTTGACCATTGCCAATAGAACAGTTTCTAAAGCAAAAGCGATAGTTGAGCAGTATGACAATCAGCCACTGTTGGCTTGCTCGTTTGATGAAGCTAATGAACAAGAGTTCGATGTCATAATCAATGCCACATCTGCAGGCTTAACAGGAGGGGGAGTTCCCATTGCTGAAAAGCTAATTACTACCAATAGTGTTTGTTATGATATGACCTATGGCAAAACACCAACTCCATTTTTACAGAAAGCAGAAAAGCTTAATGCACTAAAAACTATTGATGGTCTTGGCATGCTGGTTGGACAAGCCGCCGAGAGCTTTTATATTTGGAGGGGTATAAAACCAAGCGTAGAGCCAGTAATATCGAAATTAAAATCTTCATTGTCACAGGAGTAAATTTTGAACCAAGCGATTCTATTTAATGATGATTTCATCTTTGATAATGAACAAGAGGCATGGCGATGTACGGCGCTTTTATCTGGACAACTGATCACTATCTACTTCCATTCTATGCAATTAAAACGACTAAATGAAATTACTAGCTGTACAAAGTTTGATTTAGAAGAAGCAGTTGAGCTCTGGCTCGAAAAGAATGAGCCAGAGAACGAAATAATACATATCAATATGCGTTAATTATTAGGTTTCAGCCAAATAATCATTTTTCAATTCTACATAGTTTATTGCTGACTGCTTAAGGAAATTAGCTTCAGCCTCTTTTAATAGTCGTATCTGCTTAACTGGGTTGCCAACGTACAAATAGCCACTAACTAGGGTTTTATTTGGCGGAACTAAACTTCCAGCACCGATAAAAACGTCATCCTCAACAATGGCACCATCCATAATAATAGCCCCCATACCGACTAAAATACGATTCCCTAGGCTACAGCCATGCAACATACATTTATGGCCCACGGTAACATCAGTACCGATAATCAACGGATTACCTTTAGGATTGTGTTCACTTTTTCTCGTGACATGCAAAACAGAACCATCTTGAACATTAGAACGAGCACCAATAGTGATAGTATTTACGTCACCACGAGCGGCAACAAGAGGCCAAATACTAACATCATCAGCTAAAGTAATATCACCAACAATTACAGCAGAGGGATCAATATAGGTATTTTTTCCGGTTTTTGGCATGATTTCTTTATATGGACGAATAGCGGTATTAACTTGGTTGTTGTAAAGAGAAGACATTAATTTAAGACAAAATTGAAAAGAGTAGGATAAAGACAAAGATAGCACAAAATAAATGAGTTATAAAAACGGACTGAAAAATAACCATGTTGTTGGTATAAAACCCAATAAACATAAAGGCTGTACGAATATCCATCGAATAAAATAAAATGTGAAGTATTTATGAAATAAGTGTTGACCTGAAATAAAAACTCTCTACAATGCGCAACCAGTTCCAAGGGGTTCAGGCAAATAACCTAACCAAGTGGATGTTTTGATACGTTATCTCATTTGATTTAATCCAAATAAGTTAACTTAACGTTTTAAAATGAAGATTTCAGATTATTTAAAATAATTTGAAATTAAATAAAAAAAACGTTGACATCAAAACTGAGGCGCGTAGAATGCGCATCTCGCTTCAGGCAAGGCCTGCAGCAATGAAGCAAAACGAATGAGATTTTGTTTCAGTTAACTCATCGAGTTAACGTTCTTTAACAATTAGTTATCATGCAATTTGTGTGGATACTCACATTAACTTGTTTTTACATAGTTCTTCGGAACAAAAAAACGCTTTAATGAATGATGTTCATGCAAATA
>MAAC01018261.1_pt1 | contig 46000 bp, 38 predicted proteins | sample 1115981 | NCBI WGS metagenome assembly MAAC01 (sample SAMN04961126, study PRJNA320927) | seawater metagenome | isolation source: sample BD02T64 sea water enriched with oil for 64 days | place: USA:Gulf of Mexico | collected 2013-07-27 | reverse complement strand
AGTGTAACACCAGCATCTCTGCCTGCCTTACCCTTCAAGAGAGCGCGAATTATACAGCGACTTCTCTTTCCGTCAATGCTTTATTTCAGTTATATTTCAAACCTTTATAACGCAACTTCGAACGCTCGCTTTCTGGCTTAACGCCTGATGCTTTCCGTTCGAAGTGGGGCGCATTATAGAGAATAAGGAGGTGTCGTCAATGGGTTTTTTCTGTTTTTATTGGATCTATAAAGTGGGTTGATTACAACGAGTAGGTAACGCTCAATTTCATCAATTCACGGTACAAAAATGCCGAGCAAAGCCCGGCATTTATTAAAACAAAACATTCTTTATCAAAGCAAAGCGCCTACTACACCACTTCTCACCGAATTTATTTAGTCACAGTCACCTGGGCAAACTTCTTTTTACCCGCCTGACACACATACACCTCTCCGGGCAAAAGTTTATAACCTGGATCCTTCACAGGCTCACCATTCACCCGAATGGCACCCTGCTTTAACATACCTTTCGCCGCACTTGCCGAAGCAACAATGCCCGCCTCCCGAGCAGCAGTTATAATAGGCACCCCTTCATCACTTTCAGCAACCAGGGTTATCTCCGGCATATCATCTGGGGTATCGCCCCAGGCAAACTTATTACCCGCACCTTTGCTAACATCTTTTAATGCAGCCTCGCCGTGAAATCTTGCAACAATTTCTTCAGCCAATCGCACCTTAATGTCCCGAGGGTTAACCCCCTCGCCAACCTCTTTCTTATAACCGTCAATTTCACTGTTAGATTTAAAACTTAACAAATCAAAATAACGCCACATCAACTCATCAGATATCTGCATCAATTTGCCATACATCTCACTGGGAGCATCACTAACGCCGATATAATTACCCAATGACTTTGACATTTTCTGCACACCATCAAGCCCTTCGAGCAGAGGCATCATCAACACCGTTTGTGGTTTTTGACCCTCAGTTTTTTGCAGCTCACGACCCATCAATAAATTAAACTTTTGATCGGTACCACCCAGCTCAACATCTGCTTTCAACGCAACAGAGTCATAACCTTGTATCAATGGATATAAAAACTCATGAATCGCTATAGGCTGCTCACCTTTAAAGCGCTTGCTAAAATCGTCCCGCTCCAACATTCGAGCAACGGTATGCTTCGCTGCCAGCTGTATCATTCCGGCAGCACCTAATTTCTCCAGCCACACCGAGTTAAAAACAACGGTCGTCTTGTCACGATCCAATATTTTGAAGATTTGCTCTTCATAACTCTTGGCATTATCTTGCACTTGCTCGGGGGTAAGGGGCTTTCGCGTTTGATTCTTTCCTGTTGGATCCCCAATTAGCCCGGTAAAATCACCAATAAGGAACAATATTTCATGACCAAGGTCCTGAAACTGCTTCAACTTATTGATCAGTACCGTATGGCCTAAGTGCAAATCCGGCGCGGTAGGATCAAAGCCTGCTTTAATTCGTAAAGGGCGCCCTTCTTTTAAGCGCTCTACAAGCTCATCTTCTAATAAAATTTCTTCTGCGCCACGCTTTATCAGCGCCAATGCCTCGTCTATAGACCCCGTCACAACAAAAAACCCTCAAGCAAACCTGAATTAGGTAGGCACCCCCACCACGAAAACGCGCATTGTATCACCGAAGCTACTATATAGCAGAGCTTCTTTATAACTCCTTACTTATTACAAGAGGGGAAACTGTGATATAAAACGCATCTACCGTGCGAATATTTCAGTATGATGGAAAGTCGCTCTACCATTAGGTTATCTACTATAGTTAACTGTATTCGTTAAAACACTTGTTTAAGAACATTTGTTTAGCAACACTTGATCAATATTGCTTAAAGTACCCTTTATGGTCTCAACTCAAGTTACTACCCAAAATAGCCGCCAAATTAGCAGCCAAATCTCCAAGGTTGCTAAGGCATATCCAAAAAAACACCTAGCCTGGGCATCTATTGCTTCAGCAATTACTCTCGTTATACTTGCCGTACTTCCCGCCCCCGACGCCTCGGCAAAACGCACCACATTACTCCTATCACCGGAGATTACGAGCAACACAACAGAAACACCACAACTTGCAGAAAAGCCAGTTCAAACACTTGCACCACTAAAAGCCAAAACGCACTGGGCCGAACAAACCGTTAAATCTGGAGATACTCTCAGCCATATTTTCAAACGCGCCGGCCTTAATGCTCAAGACGTTTATAACATCACTCACTTTGGTGGCGATTCAAAAACACTGACCCGTCTAAAACCCGGACAAAAGCTTTTATTTGATATTGATGATGAGGGTGAACTGAACCAACTTAATTACATAGAAAGCAAGCTAGAAAACACCCTATTCAGTAAGGGCGACAGTGGCTACACCGTCAACAAAACAACAAAGCAGCTCGTTGCATATTCAAAGTACAGTGAAGCCACAATCGACAGCAGCCTATTTCAAGCCGGACAAAAAGCAGGCCTTTCTCAAAACGTAATAATGGAACTAGCTAATGTATTTGGCTGGGACGTGGACTTTGCGCTAGACATTCGCAAAGGTGACTCATTCAAACTTATTTACGAAGAAATGCACCTCGACGGCGAGAAAGTTAAAGATGGCAGCATTTTAGCCGCCCAATTCATAAATCAAGGCAAGATCTTTACCGCGATTCAACATGAATCAAAAGACGGTACCAAGAATTACTTCACCCCTGAAGGTCACAGCATGCGTAAAGCTTTCTTGCGATCTCCAATCAATTTCGCCCGCATCAGCTCACACTTCAACTTGCGCCGCAAGCACCCGGTACTTCACACTATCCGCGCCCACAAAGGCACTGATTATGCGGCCTCCCGCGGCACACCTATAAAATCTACTGGCGACGGAAAAATCGTATATGCAGGCAGAAAGGGTGGGTATGGCCGAGTGGTTATTGTTCAACACGGCCAACGCTATCGCACACTTTACGCCCACCTAAATGGTTACGCTAAAAAAGCCCGCTCAGGAAAACGCGTCAAACAAGGCCAAACTATTGGCTATGTTGGCAGTTCAGGCTTAGCAACGGGGCCACACCTCCATTATGAATTTTATCTAAATGGGGCGGTACGTAACCCTGTTACCGTTAAACTACCTCATGCACAGCCCATCGCAAAAAACGAGAAGGCACGCTTTTTAGTTCATGCTGAAAGCATGCAAACTCAGCTAGCTGCATATGCAACCGCCATGTCATCCACCCTCGCCAGCAACAACTAGAGCGTGACAAAAGCACCGCCTGTTGAGCGTTATATTGGCTTGATGTCGGGAACAAGTCTCGATGGTGTGGATGCAGCACTTGTTGAATTTTCGTCAGCAACAACGTTTACTGTCGTTGATACATTCTTTGCATCCTACTCAGCAAAACAACAAGGTGACTTGCTCAAGTTATTTACCCCCGGGAATCATGAAATTGATGCCATGGGCCAACTATGCAGATCCTTAGGCGATTTTTCAGCCACTGCCGTTAATAGTCTTCTACAAAAAGCGGGGGTTCGACCAGAGGACATCTGCGCCATTGGGAGCCACGGCCAAACAATCAGACACCGCCCCGAGCTCAAGCAGCCCTTCACCCTCCAAATAGGCGACCCCAACACTATTGCCCACAACACCGGCATCACAACTATCGCTGATTTTCGCCGAAGAGATATAGCCGCAGGAGGGCAAGGAGCCCCTCTTGCCCCCGCATTTCACCAAGCAGTATTTCACCATAAAAGTGAAAATAGGGTCATCATCAATATCGGCGGCATAGCCAACATTACGTGGGTGCCCAGCGATAAAAACCTTTTGTGCACTGGTTTTGATACCGGCCCAGGGAACGGTTTACTCGACTTGTGGTGCAAAAAACACACGGGCAGGGATTTTGATAACCAAGGAGACTGGGCTAAATCAGGTACAGTAATAGAAAACCTATTACAAGAGCTATTAGCATTTCAATATTTTGACTCACCCCCACCCAAAAGCACAGGCAAAGAGCAGTTTAATGAAGCGTGGTTAAACCGTTACCTAAAGCCTTACCGCGCAAGCAAACCGGAAGACATTCAAGCAACATTACTTGAATTAACGGTCATCAGCCTTAAAAATGCCATCAACACATATTGCCACAAGGTCAGCAACCTGTACGTATGCGGCGGCGGAGCGTTAAATACCTACTTGATGGAGCGGCTAACAGATGTTTCAGGTATATCGACATCAAGCACTCAAGACCTCGGGGTAGACCCAGAATGGGTTGAAGCCATCGCCTTTGCATGGCTTGCTCGACAAACCAAACACAGTCAGGCAGGCAACTTGCCAAGCGTTACCGGAGCGACGCAACCTGTCATTCTTGGTGGGGTTTATCCAGGAAAAAACGGCTTTTAATTAGCGAAATCACCGCACCAACAATCCTATGTTAATACGGCAATATTCTTAAAACATCAAACGGAAAACGAAGAGCCACAACCGCACGTTGCTGTTGCATTGGGGTTATTTACGATAAATTGAGAACCTTGTAGACCCTCTCTATAAATCACCTCTGAGCCCATCAAATACTGAATGCTCATTTGATCAACCAGCATTGTGACTCCTGAATTTTCTATAACCGTGTCACCCTCTTTAGCTTCTTCATCAAAACTAAAGCCGTAGGAGAAACCAGAGCAGCCGCCGCCAGTGATATACACTCGCAACTTCAGACTATCATTCCCTTCTTCTTCGATTAAAGACTTCACTTTTTTCGCGGCGCTATCACAAAACACCATTGCAGACTGAGTGCTTTCTACTTCATCACTCATATTGTTACCTCACCCTTCTACCTTACGTTGGGCTATTATCTTAATTCCGAGTAATTTAGTCAAGTTTAGCTTGGCTTAGCAGCCATGCTGTCTCCTGACTCAACAATGTCTGATCCCTTGCCTTTGCTCTTATTCTTCTTAGTCAAACCCGGTTCTTGGGCCGATTGCAATGCAGCCCCCTCTGATTGATCATGCACAAGGGAGCCATTGACTTCAGACCCCATTACCATCTCAATCAGGTGATAATGAACGTTGCCATTAACTACTGCCTTCGATGCCAACTCAACGTGACCCGGTGAATAAACATTTCCCAACACTTTGCCATTAATGACAACATTTGGAACCCGAATTTCACCCTCAATAACGCCGGCTTCGCTCAAACGTAGCAACGCCTCGCTGCCAGGTGCCGCATGAATATTCCCTCTTACAATCCCTTCTACTAGCAAACCACCTTCAAACACAATATCACCACTGATTTCAGTTCCTTTGGAAACCATTGTGGTTTTACCTGCATGACGATCAAAGTCTACTTTCTTGCCTTTATCTTTGCCCCACATCGGATGCTATCTCCTCAATTTTCCAGCCAAATAAACGCTCTAAGCGCATGGCTTTCTTGCCTCGTGATTGTGCTACTACTTCCACCTGATCAGGTACAAAACCAACTGGTAACGTCAACTCCCCAGATAGATCTTGGAAATAGCGAAACTTGAATTTTGCGCCATCTTTATTTGCCGACTCAGACAACACCTCTAACGATAACGCTTTCTGCTCTCCCTTGCTGGTACCCAGCACACGAATGTGCAAACTACCGGTTACATATGAACTATTATTAGCAACTTGCGTAAGCACTACCTTATATCGATAACGAGCACTATCTGCCGTTCGCTGCACACTCAGCTTTTCAATGCGGAGCCCCTTATCATTTCTCAACGGGGCCATTATGCCTTTATAAAAACTCACCGCCTCCTGCAATTCAGCGACTTTGTTCTGTAACAATACGTTGTCCTGACGAACATGCTCTGTTGCTTTTTTCTCAAGAACACTTCCGTGCCGATCAACCGCAGCCATTTCTCGCAATTCAACATGCTGGCTCTTTAACAGTTGTAATTGCTCTTTCAACTCCTGATTCTCAGCAATTGCTTGCAGGTGGTGACGAATCCCAGCCCAATAACCCGCCCCCGCAAAAATTGATGCAACAATCAAGATAACAATCGCAACTTCCGCAAGCCGTTTTACTTTATGCCCTTTGCGATGGCGCACAAGCACCATCGGTGTTTGGGAGCTTTCTTGAACAATAGGTTTTCGTTGAATTTTCACAGACTCAACCTCATCAAGGCATCATGGGCACTTGCCCCAGACCGGCCTTTTCATCCAATCCGCACATCAAGTTCATGTTATGTACCGCCTGACCTGCTGCCCCTTTCACTAAATTATCAATCACCGACAATATCACGACAGTGTTTCCTCCTTGAGGACGGTGCACTGCAATTCGACAAATATTAGAGCCCTTTACACTGCGAGTTTCCGGCATTGACCCCGCAGGCATTACATCAACAAAAGGTTCATTCTCATAACGCTGCTCAAACAATGCTTGTAATTCTGCATCCGTTGCAACCAAACCGTCCGTTGTTAGCTGTCCGTAGCAGGTGGCGTGAATACCACGAATCATCGGCGTCAAATGGGGGATAAAGGTCAAGTTGACGGGCGCTTTTGCTTGATGATTAAGCTCTTGCGTAATCTCTGGAAGATGTCGATGACCTGACAGGCCATATGCCTTAAAACTTTCAGATGCCTCACAAAGCAAACTTCCCACACTGGCCTGACGACCCGCGCCACTAACACCAGACTTTGCATCAGCAATTAACACAGCGGGATCAATTAGGCCTTTTTCCAATAACGGTAAAAATGCGAGCTGCACCGCGGTGGGATAACAACCTGGGTTAGCCACCATACGAGCGGCCTGAATGCGCTCTCTGTTTACCTCTGGCAAGCCATACACGGCTTCCTCTAGCAAATCCACGCACGCATGAGGTTTACCGTACCATTGCTCCGACACAGCAGGATCTTGAAGTCTAAAATCAGCAGCCAAATCAATCACTTTGACACCACATTCAATTAACTGTGGCGCCATGTCCATCGCGATACCGTTTGGGGTAGCAAAAAAAACAATGTCACACCGGCTTAGGTTCTCTACTGTTGGTTCAGTAAAGGAAAGCGACAAGAACCCTCGTAAATTTGGATAAGTGTCGGCAACCACTGTACCCGCCCCTGAGCGAGAAGTTACCGCAAGTATTTCTACATCGGGATGTACCACCAACAACCTAAGAAGCTCTATACCGGTATACCCGGTTCCACCAACAATTCCTACTTTAATCACACCAACACCTTTTACCGTCGATAACTATCACGTTCTTTTGAGAGAGCAATGATATAACAGTCAAATACCAACACAATGATTTGACTCGAATATTTAATGATTTAGCGCAACAAATGCCATTAGGGCATATAATGTAAGAGAAGTCCGATATTCAACGCTCACTATCACCCTTTCAATTCATCTAGATCTACCTGCTACCTCTAGGATAGATCAGATACGACAACCTACCTGATGATACGCATAGATTTAGATAACCTAAGGGACAAGCTAGCTTATATCGATGCGTTACCGCTGCTTTCTGGGCTAGGTATCATTGCTGGCTGCCTATCTGGTGGCACTATTTTATTATTCCGCCTCGCCACAGAAGAAGTGCAGAAGCTGTATCTGCAAGGATCATCCGAGAATTTTGAAAGCCTACCACCCATTTGGTATTTTTTACTGCCATTGATTGGTGGCATCAGCCTAGGAATACTCTTTCACTTCATTCCCCAAGGCTTGCATCGCACTGGCGTAGGGCTGGTCATGGAACGCTTTAACCACCAACAAGGCAACATGTCTTTTAAGGGTTTATTGGTGCAATTTTTTGGCGCAGCAATATCATTAGCTAGCGGTCACTCAATGGGACGTGAAGGCCCCGCTGTACACTTAGGGGCTGCCAGTAGCAGCCTGTTGGCGCAATGGGCTGGCCTACCCAACAATAGCATGAGAGTTTTGGTTGGCTGCGGCTGCGCTTCAGCTATTGCGGCGTCCTTTAACACCCCCATCGCTGGTGTTATTTTTGCGATGGAGGTGGTTATGCTGGAATATAGCATTTCAACGTTTACCCCCATCATCCTCGCCTCCGTAGTAGGTGCAGCTATGACCCGTGCTGTTTACGGTCATGACGAAGCGTTCAGCGTACCTACCTTACAAATATCCACGTTACTAGAGCTGCCTTACATATTATTCTCTGGTGTTATTTTCGGTTGCCTCGCCGCAGCTTTTATTTGGCTAAGTCGTCTTACATACCGCCATACCCACAACATCACCGTCAGCCTACGCTTCACTCTCGTTGGTGCGGCCGGGGGTGTGCTCGCATTTATCACACCAGAAGTCATGGGCGTTGGCTATGATACCGTCAACGCAGCGTTAGTTGGGCAAATTGGCCTAACAACGCTACTACTCATTACATTCACAAAATTAGTCGCAACCAGTTTATTTGCCGGGTCAGGTATACCCGGCGGACTCATAGGTCCATCGATATTTATGGGCGCTACAGCCGGTGCAGCAATGGGCTACATTGGCGTAGAAACAGTACCAGGCAGCAGTGCTAGTGCAAATCTCTACGCCATGCTTGGCCTTGCGGGCATGATGAGTGCAGTCTTGCAAGCTCCTCTTGCTGCGTTGATGGCCTTACTGGAGCTCACATCCAACCCCAACATTATCTTCCCCGGCATGCTTGTTGTGGTGGTTGCCAGCATGATTAGCTCAGAGGTTTTTAAACAAAAAAGCATATTTCAAGCACTGCTTGCAGAACAAGGTGTCGACCTTAAAACCTCCGCGCTATCACAGCATTTACACAGAACTGCCGTTCCCGCAGCAATGGAACGAAGCTTTAGCCGATCCAAGCGAGAACTTACATTTCAACAAGCAAAAGACCTGGTGGCAAAACAACACGAGTGGATATTGATCGGTATTAATCATAATCCAAGCCACATCATTCCTACGGCGGATCTTGCTCGATACTTGGAAGAACACCCAGACAACCAACTCCACGGCACTCAAACCGAACACGATATTGCAGCAAGTGAAAGCGTCGCCGCAAACGACTCCAATAGCGACACAAGTAGTAGTCCCGCAAAAAATGATAAAAAAACCGCTATCAACCTCCTCAAAATCCCCGCAAGCCGTTACGACGTAACCCCCGTCTTAATGAGTGCAACGTTAAAAGAGGCCCTGGATGTTATGGATAACCGCTCCTTAGATGCTGTCTACGTTCATCGCATGTCAGCACCCACTATCCACCGAGTTTTTGGTATAGTGACCCGCAAAGATATCGAACGATTTTATCGGTGATATTTACGCAATAAACTCACCTTATCGAAATAAGGGTCAAAATAGCCATGTTACTCGTTAAAGCTTTTCATATCATCGCGGTTATATGCTGGTTTGCTGGTTTATTTTATTTACCACGCCTGTACGTCTACCACGTACAGGCATTAAACGACGGTGACACCAAGGGCTCTGATCGCTTCAAAACAATGGAACGAAAATTATACCGTGGCATTATGACCCCTAGTGCAATTATCGCATTAGGCCTCGGTGTTTGGATGTTAGCTGATCGCTGGGACACCTATTTCGCTCAAGCGACCTGGATGCATATCAAACTAACATTAATAATATTACTTCTTGGCTATCATCATTTATGCGGCGTTTACCAACGTAAATTTTCCTTAGACAACAACACAAAATCAGAAAGATTTTTCCGCTTTTTCAATGAATTACCTGTTTTTTTACTCGTTGCCGTTGTCATTCTTGTGACCCTTAAACAACCCTTTTGACACTATCGCTGCGCTGGCGTAACACTATTTTAGCAACGACAATCACCTCGCCTTACATCAAGAGGCCTAATCCCACTGTTCAATCGCCCACCAGCGTGGTACGTTGGTTCCATCAAATAACAATAAAACAATAATAACTACAAGGTGTTGTTATGGGCGGACATTCTCCCTACCAGTGGCCAACAATTGGCTCACTACTTCTTGCTGCTGGCATTTTTTCCACCTCCCTAGCGGGCATTGCTAACGCTGACACATCAGCAGCAAGAGCGGCCAATCAAATCCATCAATCTACTCGCACGGTAATGCTTGATAACCAAACCGTTACCGATCACACCTATCGGGACGGACTAGGGCGAGAGGTCTACTTTCGAGGGTGGAACGTTTCAGGGTCCGTTAAGTTGGCAGACAAAGGTTTTAAACCTTTCAAAACCACCGAAGATGCCGAAAAAGGATTCCGGCTATTGCGAGAATACACTGGCGCCAATATCGCTCGCTTTACCGTTGGCTGGGAAGGTACTCACCCAAATGTTGATATTATTGACTACCTCTACCTAGATGCAATAGTTCAACAAGCAAAACAAGCAATCGCTAACGGCGTTTATGTATTTATTGATTATCATGTTGATCTCTATTCGCGGCATTTATTTACCGCCAACATGCCTCATACCGGGAACGGCGCACCCGAATGGATTATTCGCGGCTCAGAATACCCACCTAGTGATTGCGGCATTATCTGTTTTGCATGGGGCCAGAACAACGTTACCAACGTCGCAGTCAGAAAAGCGTATCGTAATTTCTTTGATAACGAAGTCATCAATACCGACAATGGAGAACGCCACGTACAAGATGAGTTTCTATGGCAGCTAGAGCGTAGCATTTCCTACATCAAAGCAAACCTCACAGAAGAAGAATTTGATTTTGTATTAGGCGTCCAGCCGTTTAACGAACCCATCTACGGCATTGGGCACATCAGCAGAGCCAGCGAGTACGACAACGAAAAATTATGGCCTTTTTACCAGCGCGTAAAAACCATCATGGACAATCAAGGCTGGGATGAAAAGTGGGTCTATGCAGAACCTAACGTTTTCTGGGATACTAACGTTGGTTTTTTCACCCCCCCGACTGGCGGCGGATATTTAGAAAACAAACCCGGAGCAGGTTTTGTGTTTGCACCTCATTTTTATGACGCAGCCCGCATGGGGGTCACCAATCTCAATCGTGTTGAAAATGCAGAATATTTTGAAAACCTCGACCGAATTCGTGAAGAAATGCGTTTTTTAGACATGCCTGTTTTATTAGGTGAATATGGTATGTGGTTAGCCGATAGTGATGGGGGCAGCAAAGACCATACTCGCGTTGTCAAAGCTACCTACCAGGCAATGGAAGCGAGCGATGAACATCATACTGAAAAAGATCGCACGCTTGATTTCTATACCCCCCTAATTTCTGGCACCCAGTGGCATTGGGATATCTACAAAGATCAACACGAAGAAGTGATGAATGGCAACCCCAACAAAATCATCACCCAAGGAGATGGCTGGAACGAAGAGGATTTCTCAGCCATCAAAGGTGAAGATCTAACCGTTGATCACCACGAAGTTCAGCGCGTTTATCCTCGACGAATCCAAGGTAACGTCGTCAACTTTTACTATAACGATCTGTCGACTGATGGTGCAGGGGTCACCTCGCAATGGGCCAGCATCACAGCAAACGACCAACAATTCTTTAACGATAAAGAATTTGCACTATTAACATGGCAAGGCCAGGAATCCTCAGCGCCGACAGAAATATTTATCCCAAAACATTTTAATATCAACAACCTAACGGTGATCACGGATCAACAGGTTTTTCAGGGCAACCCATTAAACAATCCAGAAAATGGTGATATTTGGGGAACTCAGGATATCGGTAGCAACAACAGCTCTGGCTATAAACTGATGATTCAAAGTGACTTAGCAAATAGCCCTGCCTCTAACCCGAACAGTTTCCATTACGCGTTAGTTGTGGACAAAAGCTTCTTAAACATCTCCTCACTGGAACAAATACAAACTTCGGTATCGGAAACGATTCAACAACAACAACAACGCCCCGTTTATCTCACCGGAGAAATGCAAGGAAATGAATACCCCGATGAAGCCCCCCAAACATACCCCGTTTCCATTATTGAGGTGAAATCCTATCAATTCTTTATCTGGCGCGTAGTTACGCTACAATGGGAAACTGATGAAGCGGTGACTATTTTTAAAAACGGGATCGCAAAAACACAGGGCAAGGCTAAGGGGAAAAAGTATATTTGGTCGAGAGTAGGCAAAAAGGATGTGTTTACCATATGTAAGCAATCACAACCAACGGCATGTTCCAAAGGCGTTGAATTCCACTAAGTAAAAAGAATAACGATGCTGCAAGCTACTTATAGAGATTAGCCACACAGCATTGTTATTCTTTTCTGCCCTAGCCCGTTTTACGATTCCAACTTCTCGTGAAAGAATTCAACCACATGATCATAAGCTTTTACCGTTGGATGGTTGGGCTCATCTTTAAACTCTAGCGTTAACACCGAGTGAGCAGCGAGTCGATTTCCCCACTTATTAAACAACGACGAGTCAATTTCAAAGCGGCGAAAGTGCTCGCCAAAAAGTTCTTCCATTTTATTAAATCGAGCATTTGTGCAGATTGGGTCGTTGGTAAAACGCAAACCTAATACATCCACATTATCTTTTTTCGCTCTCGCCACGGCCGCACGCAAGTCTTCAGCAGGCACTCCCAGTGTTTCCTGCCGCTCCCTTCCTCCAACACCGCCCAGGTGAGACGGCTGACTCATCACTGGGGCAGCAATACTATCATCCATCATTAACGTCAGCACAAAACCACCTGTCAAGCACATGCCAATCGCTCCGACAGGGCCGTTACATTCATCCTGCATTTTTCGACTTAAAGCTCGCAACCAATTGGATATAGGGCTACGCCGACGGTTAGCTAACAATCGAAATTCTAGATTAATACATAACCGCCCTAAATTTTTGAGTGGTTCAACGGGCGCATTAAACTCTCCAAATAAATGCGGTAAATATACGGTAAAACCATCTGCATGTAATCGGCGAGCCAACGCTATGGTCTGCTCTCCGATACCCGGTAACTCCTGAATAATCAAAACCCCCGGCTTAGAGCCATCCCCCAACTTATATACCTTGTGCTTAATCCTTTCCGCAAAAAAATCAAACGTCGTAAAATCACTTAATGACATGCACATAGCCCCTTCTACTTAGTATTATTCCAATCAACGCCTACGAAAGTAAATCATTGACCTTAGGCTAAGCAACCAAAATTAACAAAACTTCGTTAGGCATATATCACCAAAAAATAGAACACACTGGGAATACAAGCCACTCGTAGGTATAATGACGCCCCTATTTTGTACAACCCATGAAGATCATTATGACCAAAAAACTGTTTATCCAAACCCATGGCTGCCAAATGAATGAGTATGACTCCTCTCGCATGGCTGATTTACTCGAAACAACCCATGGGTTAGAGGAAACAGATGATGCTTCGGAAGCAGACGTTTTATTACTCAATACTTGCTCTATTCGCGAGAAAGCACAAGAGAAGGTGTTTCACCAACTCGGCCGCTGGCGCAAGCTAAAAGAAGCCAATCCCGACCTAATTATTGGTGTCGGTGGCTGTGTTGCCAGCCAAGAAGGCGATGCAATCAGAGACAGGGCTCCTTACGTTGATGTGATTTTTGGCCCTCAAACAATGCATCGACTTCCCAAAATGATCAGTGACGTCAAAATTACTGACGCGGCGGTAATTGATGTTAGCTTTCCTGAAATTGAGAAATTTGACGCATTACCCCAACCGAGCGTTGAAGGCCCCAAAGCCTTTGTATCCATCATGGAAGGTTGCAGCAAATACTGTACATTTTGCGTGGTACCTTACACCCGAGGAGAGGAAGTCAGCCGCCCCATTAATGGCGTACTAAAAGAAATACGCCACCTTGCTAGCCTGGGTGTGCGTGAGGTCAACTTACTAGGCCAAAACGTAAACTCTTACCAAGGAGCAACAGAGAACGGTGAAATGGTTGACCTTGCAGAGTTAATCACCATCATTGCAAAAATCGAAGGGATTGACCGCATTCGCTTCACCACGTCACACCCCGTTGAATTTAGCGATTCCCTGATCAATGTCTATGCCACCGTTCCTGAACTCGTTAGCCATATACATCTACCCGTACAAAGCGGCTCAGACCGCATACTTGCAATGATGAAGCGCGGCCACACAGCGCTGGAATACAAGTCTAAAATTCGCAAATTGCGTGCAATTCGACCGGATTTAAGCATGTCCTCTGACTTCATCATTGGTTTCCCTGGGGAAAGTGAACAAGACTTCCAAGATACAATGAAGCTTATAGATGACATTGGTTTTGATCACAGCTTTAGCTTTATTTACAGCGCTCGCCCTGGCACTCCTGCCGCAGAGCTAGTCGACGACCTTTCTGATGAGGTAAAAAAACAACGCCTAAGCTTGCTGCAACATCGGATCACGCAAAATGCACAAGAAATTAGCCGCCGCATGGTAGGGACAACACAACGAATATTGGTCGACGGTATATCAAAGAAAGATCCTAGCCAGCTCCAAGGGCGCACTGAAAACAACCGCGTGGTCAACTTCCAGCATGATGATGATGAGCTTATAGGCCAGTTTGCAAACGTGCACATCGACAACGCATACACTAATTCATTGATAGGCTCACTGCTAAGCTAGGCCGTCACAAAAAGCGTAAAAGTCAGACATAAAAAAACCGCAGAAATTGCGGTTTTTTTATGTCTGACTTTAGCAATCCCAAAGCAATTACTGGCTTTTTTGCCTTTTTCTTGCAATAGCTAAACTCATCAATCCAACGGCAATCAAAGCCACCGAGCCATACATCTCAGTCACATGCCACATATTATCAGCCGTCAAAAGTGACATCACCCTTGAGCCAGATATCTCCTCGTTAAGCGCATAGGCAAAAACGGGAATACACAATATAACCAAACCAAATAATTTTACTACGTGTTTCATAACTACCCTTACATACTTCCACTTCAAATCCAGATCTCAATGTACCGATAACTATCACCGCATACACATCACTTAGGCCTCCCCAAGCAAAAACAATGCCAATATATTTATTCGTTATTTTTCAATGAGTTATAAAAACACGCAAAAAAACTAAGCTAATTAGTGTAAAGGGTTTCGACAGGTCGCTTTTACTCCTTTACGCATAGGTATATCCTATTAGGTATCACCCTAACCTCCGCTGGAGCGGCTTCACATTATCTTGAACACTTCAGTTACCACCCAACAGCTGACCCTCACACCCAACGATCCTCAACGATTAGCAAGCCTGTGCGGCCAATTTGATGAACACCTGAAACAAATTGAATCCACTCTCGCGATTGAAATAAAAAACCGGGGAAACGTTTTTCAAATAAAGGGCCAAAACAACCACGCCTCTGCAGCCAACCGCTTATTAAACAACCTATATCGCGATACAGGAACAGGTGAAGAGATAACCCCCAACTCACTGCACATACAACTAAATGAATTGCTCATGACATTGACTGACGATATCAACGCAGATACTCAAAAAAACGAAACGTCCCCCAAAGAAACAACCGTACATTTGCAATCAGATTCTGACATTCTGCAAGATTTATCCATCATTACTCGCAAAGGCAGCATTAAACCAAGAGGTGATAACCAAAAAGATTATGTACGAAATATTTTTCGCCACGACATCAATTTTGGCATCGGCCCCGCTGGCACCGGAAAAACCTATTTAGCCGTCGCCTGCGCAGTGAACGCATTAGAGGCCGAAGAAGTTCGGCGTATATTATTAGTGCGTCCAGCGGTAGAAGCGGGAGAAAAACTAGGCTTTCTCCCAGGTGATCTCGCCGAGAAAATCAACCCATACCTACGCCCACTGTATGATGCATTATACGAAATGCTGGGATTTGAACGGGTGGGTAAACTTATTGAGCGCCAAGTGATTGAGGTAGCCCCCCTAGCCTATATGCGCGGCCGCACACTAAACAATGCATTTATTATTTTGGACGAAAGCCAAAACACAACCAAAGAACAAATGAAAATGTTTTTAACTCGAATTGGTTTTGGCTCAAAAGCGGTTATCACCGGAGACCATACTCAAATAGATTTACCCAAAGGTCAGCTTTCAGGACTAAAGCACGCGATGGAAGTGATTGATGGCGTCGAAGGTATTGGGTTTTCATACTTTGCAGCCAAAGATATTGTAAGGCACACCTTAGTACAGCGCATCGTTGAAGCTTATGAGGCTCATGATCAAAAATCTGGCAACACTCATTAAACATTCGCTAAGCATTCATTAAGGATCCTCTAAACAATGCCCAACGGTATCATTCTTGATTATCAAAACCCTGACAACTACAACATTCCCGCATCAGAAGCAGACTTCTGCCTCTGGGCAACAACCGCACTAATGTTTGCCCGCAATCAAAGTAAAGACAATGCCAACAACAGCACAGATACAACGCTGCCTGATTTTGACATGACAATACGCATAGTGAACCTTAACGAAGGCAAAAAACTCAATTTCACCTATCGCAAAAAAGACTATGCCACCAATGTATTATCCTTCCCTTTTGACGTACCTGAAGGAATAGAAGGTATCGACATCAATTTACTAGGCGATATTATCATTTGCGCCCCCGTTGTCAGCCAAGAGGCAAGTGAACAACACAAAACTGAACGTAGTCATTGGGCTCATTTGGCAATTCATGGTACTTTACACCTATTAGGCTTTGATCACGTTGACAACAGCGACGCAGAAATAATGGAAGCGATTGAAGTCAAAACAATGGCCAAACTCGGCTTTACCGATCCTTATACGGATCATTAATCAACGAAGGTTTACAAACACAAATGAGCGACGACCACAGTCGAAACGGCTCCTCTGGAAAAACATTTCTAGACAAAATCTCCCATTTTCTATCGGGGGAGCCGCAAAGCAGAAAGGAGTTATTGGAAATACTCGGCACTGCTCAAGAGAATGGGTTACTGGATCACGAAGCGCTAAGCATCATCCAGGGAGCCTTACAGGTTTCTGACATGAAGGTCAGAGAAATCATGATCCCTCGAACACAAAGTGTCATGATTCCGGTGAACGCTACTCCCGACAAATATCTTGACCTTGTTATTGATTCGGCCCACTCACGATTCCCCGTATACGGAGAAACCAAGGATGATATTGAAGGGCTATTGCTTGCTAAAGATTTATTACCTATAGCGGCCAAAGGTAAGCTTGAGAAAACATCACTCAAAAACCTTATTCGTCCTGCAACATTTATCCCAGAAAGCAAACGCCTTAACGTATTGCTGCGTGAGTTTCGAGAAACACGCACCCATATGGCCGTTGTCATTGACGAATACGGCGTAATGGCGGGCTTAGTGACGATTGAAGATGTCCTAGAGCAAATTGTTGGGGAAATTGAGGATGAACACGATATTGATGATGAACACCTCATCAAACACGGCAAAGACAACCAGTTTATTGTCAAAGCCATCACCCCAATTGATGAATTCAATGAACACTTCAAATCAACCTTTAGTGACAATGAATTCGACACAATTGGCGGTATCGTATTAAGTTGCTTTGGACACTTACCGGAAAGAGGCGAAAGCATTGACGTTGACTCCTTTCACTTCAAAGTGCTTAATGCCGACAACAGAGCGGTACGCTTATTGGAAGTCACACCACTTGGGTAAATCATTACCCAAGTACACCAACACTCCCTAACCCCCTTTATCGCAATTACCTTCAGGCCACCATGAGCTTATACGACACCACCCCCGAGACACGACTCTCAGTTACCTCAGGCATCAAAGGGCACACCCTTTCTTTGCTGGCAGGCTGCTTATTTGCACTAGGATTTGCTCCGCTGGGCTTATGGCCCATCACGCTAATATCCGTATTACTATTCATTATGGTACTAAACGACCAAACATCCCGTAGCGCAGCAATACGCGGCTGGCTTTATGGCCTGGGTTTATATGGTGTCGGCGTATCATGGGTATTTGTTAGCATTCACTATCATGGCCATACACCCGCACCACTCGCCATTATAATGACTTTTATTTTTGCCGGTGGGTTAGCCCTCTTATTTGGAATGCAAGCCTGGCTATACCAAAAACTAGGCTTACAACACTTCGGCATCCTAACATTTGCAAGTCTCTGGGTTCTCTTTGAGTGGGTAAAAATAGAATTACTTAGCGGCTTCCCATGGTTGTTTATGGGGTACGCATTTATCGACACCCCCCTAAGAGGGTTCGCCCCAATTATTGGCGTATTAGGCATTAGCTGGCTCGCCATTGCATCGTCTCACATTGTACTTATTGGCATTCAACAACCAAGCAAACGCATAATGGCTGCCCTCCCCTTGGTTCTGATTTGGGGGGGGGCACACCTACTTAATGATATTGAATGGACAAGGGTAAACCTTAAAAACACACTCAATGTTAGCCTCGTTCAAGGCAACATACCTCAAGCAAAAAAATGGGACCCTCTTGAACGCGACAATATTATTAACACCTACGTGACACTGACCGAATCAGAATGGGAGCAGGATGTTATTTTGTGGCCTGAAGCGGCTTACCCCATTTTTTACAATGAAGCACAGGAAGTTATCGCCCCTTTAGACCTTAAAGGTCGAGCAACAAACACAGCTATTATCAGCGGCATACCGTCCTGGGAAACGGGAGAGAAAGATTACCGGTACTACAATTCAATTTTTGTTATAGGTGAAGGCGAAGGTATGTACAACAAACAGAAACTTGTACCTTTCGGTGAATTCATCCCTTTTGAAGACCTCATTCGGGGCACCATGCCATTTTTTGATTTACCACTCTCTAGCTTTAGCAGGGGCCAATACAATCAACCCAACCTCCAAGCAAAAGGTTTCTCTTTTGCCCCCTTTATTTGTTACGAGGTCATCTACCCAGAACTCGTACGAAGACTTGGCAAAGACGCCGACTTTCTCCTAACAGTTTCCAATGACGCCTGGTTTGGAAAATCCTGGGGGCCTGACCAACACCTAGAAATGGTAAGAATGCGCGCCCTTGAGTTAGGCAAATACATGCTACGCGGCACGAATACAGGCATTACCGCCATCATCAATCACCAAGGGGATACGGTAGCAACAATTCCACAATTTGAGGAAGGCGTGTTACGAGGTCAAATATTACAAACAAAAGGCTCAACCCCCTATTCTCACATTGGTTATTGGCCCATCTTAATAAGTTCCGCGTTTATTATTTCCATTTTTACATTAATAACGTGGCGACAACGCAAAACACAACGATAAAAGTGTTCACCTAACTAGAGTTGGCGGTTATTAAACTCTTACCTTGAACCGCCTCCTAGGGTATCCTACGCTTTTGATTTATTGTCCAATTTGAAGTCCAAGAGAGCCAACACGTGGAAAATCCGTACGATCCCCAAAGCATCGAAACCAAAGCCCAATCACACTGGGAAAACAACCAATCATTTAAGGTTACCGAAGACCCTATTAAAGAGCCTTATTATTGTCTTTCGATGTTTCCGTATCCCAGTGGCCGACTACATATGGGGCACGTTCGCAACTACACAATTGGAGACGTAATCAGCCGCTATCAACGCATGAATGGTAAAAATGTCATGCAACCGATGGGCTGGGACGCATTTGGCCTTCCTGCAGAAAATGCCGCACTTAAAAACAATGTAGCGCCAGGGAAATGGACGTACGAAAACATCGACTATATGCGCAACCAGCTCAAGCGCCTGGGATTTGGTTATGATTGGGATCGAGAGATCGCCACCTGTCGCCCAGAGTACTATCGTTGGGAACAATGGTTCTTCACTCAACTTTACGAGAAAGGCCTAGTCTATAAAAAAATGGCTACCGTTAACTGGGATCCTGTTGACCAAACCGTTCTTGCAAACGAACAGGTTATTGATGGTAAAGGCTGGCGCTCTGGTGCAACTGTCGAAAGAAAAGAGATCCCCCAATGGTTTGTAAAAATCACCGACTATGCAGAAGAGCTTCTAAACGACCTCGACCAATTAGATGAGTGGCCAGAGCAAGTTAAAACTATGCAGCGCAATTGGATCGGGCGCTCTGAAGGGGTTGAACTTGACTTTGATATTGATGGCGAACAACCACTATCCGTATACACAACCCGTCCCGATACACTAATGGGCGTCAGTTATGTCGCTGTCGCTGCGCAACATGAACTAGCCAAAAAAACCGCAGCCGCCAATCATGAAGTTGCTGATTTTGTAAAAATGTGCGCCAATACAAAAACTGCCGAAGCTGACATTGCTACCATGGAAAAGGTCGGCATATTCACCGGCCTTTATGCAACTCACCCCATTACCGGCAACAAGGTACCCGTCTGGATTGCCAATTTTGTATTAATGGATTATGGCTCTGGCGCTGTTATGGCCGTTCCCGCTCACGACCAACGGGACTGGGAATTCGCTCAAAAATACCAATTACCAATATCCCAAGTCATCGCCCCAAACAGCAATGATGAAACACACGTTGATTTAACCAAAGAGGCCTTCACCAGTAAAGGTGTACTGATAAATTCAGGCGAATTTGACCAGCTCTCTTCCGATGAAGCATTTCAAAGCATTGCCAAACACCTTGAGTCTCTTGGCAAAGGCAAAATCACCGTAAACTATCGGCTTCGCGACTGGGGTGTTTCTCGCCAACGTTATTGGGGGACCCCAATCCCCATCCTCAACCTAGCTGATGGTAGCGAAGTAGCAACACCTGAAGATCAACTCCCCGTCATCTTACCTGAAGACGTGATCATGAACGGCGTAACCTCTCCAATCAAAGCCGACACAGAGTGGGCAAAAACCACCTACAATGGCCAAGAAGCGTTTAAAGAGACTGATACCTTTGACACCTTCATGGAATCATCCTGGTACTATGCTCGCTATTGCTGCCCAGATAGCACAGACGTAATGATCGACCCTTCAAAAGCCAACTATTGGCTGCCTGTAGATCAATATATTGGTGGCATCGAACACGCTATCTTGCATTTATTGTATTCTCGCTTTTTCCACAAACTCATGCGAGACACCGGCCTTGTTAGCTCTGACGAACCTTTTAAGCGCCTACTTTGCCAGGGCATGGTATTGGCGGATACGTTTTACCGTGAAACCAGTAACGGTGGACAAGAATGGTTTTCACCAGTGGATGTTGACACCAAGAAGGATAGCAAAGGCCAATTAATTGAAGCGACGCTTCGATCAGACGGTAAGCCGGTTTTCCACAAAGGCATGATCAAAATGTCCAAGTCGAAAAACAACGGCGTTGACCCACAAGCAATTATTGATCAACACGGAGCTGATACTGTTCGGTTGTTTATGATGTTTGCTGCTCCACCAGAGCAATCTCTCGAATGGTCCGACAGCGGCGTTGATGGCGCCAACAAGTTCTTAAAACGCTTTTGGAAAATGGCCACAACCCACATCAACAAGGGTGAAGCTCCAGCGCTTGATATAGCCGCATTAAACAAACATCAAAAAGTATTACGCCGCAAACTACATGAAACCATTCAAAAAGTTGGCGATGACTTTGGTCGACGTTATACATTTAACACTGCCATTGCCGCCATCATGGAGCTTTGCAATGCCATCAGCAAACTTGATGACAATACAGAAAATCACGCCATTATCCATGAAGCCGTTGAAGCCACGGTTCTAATGTTAGCGCCCATTGTACCCCACATTTGCCATGAATTATGGCAAGCACTAGGGCACTCTGACGACGTATTGACTGCCCCATGGCCTACTATTGATCAAGATGCCCTGGTTAAAGACAGCATCCAAATGGTTATCCAAGTAAACGGGAAGGTACGGGCCAAAATGGAAGTTAGCTTAACCGAAAGCAAAGAAAACATCGAAGCAATGGCCCTTAAAGATGATAATGTCATTAAGTTTGTTGGTGACAAATCCATTAAAAAAGTGATCGTTGTTCCCGGCAAGCTTGTCAGCATTGTTGCTAAATAGTTGCCAAACCGTTGCAAAATAGCCGCTAACATTTACCAAATGATAGCGGCTCAATCAACGCGTCAACATTAAGATATTAAACAATGGCAAGAGCACACCATACTCGAAATATCATTAGCATCTTAGGCTTCACATTTTTTCTTTTAGTGAGTACAGGGTGTGGGTTTCACCTGCGTGGAAGCAGCGAACTCAGCAATCAACTACCCGAGCTATTTGTTCAATCTGACAACCCCAATGCGGCCGTTGTTTCCGAACTAAATAGGTGGTTGCGTAACGCCAATATATCACTTTCAGAGTCAGCCCAAACAACGCTGACCATTTCTGACATTAAACGCGAAAAACGCGCTATCGCTTACGATAACCGAGGAAAAACAGCCCTCTATGAGTTGACGCTATCGTTGAACATAAGCGTAATACAAGAAGGCAGAAAAACACTGCTAGAGCCAACCATTATTCAGGCCCGACAACCCTATAGCTACAACGAAACGGATACCTCCGCAAAAGACGAAGAACAGGCATTACTCGAAAGAGAAATGAATGCTGCAATGGCCAATCGAATCATTCGTCACCTAGAAAAACTTTCTTTCAAGCGGTAAAAAGCAATGAAACTTCGCGCCAATCAAATTTCACAACACATAAAAAAAGCAGCCCAAAGTAATAGCCTGATGCCGCTTTATATCGTGAGTGGCGAAGACACATTATTAATGCAAGAAGCCTGCGACCAGCTACGCAGCGGTGCTCGCGCAGCTGGGTTTAGCGAAAGAGAGCTACACAGTGTTGAAGCCGGCTTTAACTGGAACCAACTATTAGAATCCACCAACAGCATGTCCTTGTTTGGTGATAGAAAAATATTTGAAGTCCGACTAAGCAAACCCAAATTAGATGAAGCAGGAAAAAAGGCGCTAGCGTCCTACTTAGAACACCCTAGTGAAGATAATTTAATTATTCTCACCATGGGGAAACTCGACCGAAAAACCCAAAGCACGAAATGGTTTCAAGCATTAGAAGCCAAAAGCGCGCTCATCCAAATATGGCCAATTGAAAACCATCAATTGCCTCAATGGATTCAACAACGCATGACAAGCAAAGGGCTACACCCTGACCAGGAGGCAACTCAACTACTTGCAGAGAGAGTTGAAGGGAACCTGCTCGCGGCAGCTCAAGAAGTTGATAAATTGGCTCTTCTTATCGAACCCGGGCAAGTTAACGTCAACACCATTCGCGCCGCAGTAGCAGATCATGCTCGATACACTCAATACGAGCTAGTCGACTACGCCATTCAAGGCAATGAAACCCAGGCTTTACGCATACTATCATTCTTACAAAACTCGGGCATTGAACCTATCGCTATCCTGTGGGTACTATCAAAAGATCTTAGAGCACTAGAAGGTATATCTGCAGCTGTTTCAAATGGCCAAGCCGCCGCTAAAGCATTTCGAGATTTTCGCGTATGGGACAACCGCAAACCTCTTTTCCAAAAAGCACTGAATCGTCATAATCATACAGTATTTCGATCGGCTTTAATCGAGGCAAGCTATATTGATCATTCAGTCAAAGGCCTAATAAAAGCAGACCCTTGGATCGGCTTTACCAACATCATCCTTATGTTATCAGGCAGCCTCAAAAACAATCCATTCCCAATTACCGAAGGCCGCAATTAGCAGGCATCACCCACATTTATCTATATTTTTAACTACGACGCCTTAACTACACGACCTTACTTTACAACTGAAACACTGCCAGCCATTGCAACACCTTCAACACTTGGCTCTCGCACATAAGCAAACCGCGCCTTCTTATAGCCGCTCAATGAAAGCTGCCTTAAATTCTTCATCGTTTTAAAAGGCATCTCATATGCCAACAACTGCACCATCCATTCTCTGGCCTCTGTGCCGGGGTGAATTTCTGCAGTATATGTGACTTCTATCTCACCGCCATCAATAGGCTTGAGCTGCCACTGCGCATTAAAAAACTGCTGTCGCTGACGGTTCTTAAATTCATTGATATATTGGGGTTCAGAAACGATCTTCTTTGTAACGATAAGAGTCTCTGGATCCTGAGACCATTTAGAATACAACACATTATCCTGATCTTTTGCCGGCCAGGGTGCATCAAACACGTGATATACCAAAGATTCCTGAGAACTTATATCACGAATTTTTTCAACTTCTAATGTTTTATGCATCCACTCAGGAAACTGAGAGCTGTCATTTAACAACGCAACTAAACTGGATAAGTTGGCTTTAACAACGGTTATTGTTTTAAAGGATTTTACCGGAGTCTCAGCAGACTGTTTGGTAAAATGCTTCACGCCATCTTCATTTAATTCCAAAAGCCACTCTTCAGCATTAGCCAAAGAAACTAAACTCATCGCAAGTGCAACAGCTGTACATTGAATTAACCGCATTCTAAAGATAGGCATATCCTTTACCTCCAATTATTATTCTTTTTATTTTAGACCGTGTAATACGCTTATTAATAACTCAGTATTCTAACGCCTCTAGATTAACCTTCCAATTGCTTTAATACAACACTTCCAACAAAACAACAAGTAAAGATGCCTTACATCATATAGGTAAACATAAAAAAAGCCGGCAAAGCCGACTTTTTTTATGTTTACCTATATGCTTAAGTTTAACGCACTTGCATCTTACTCTTCGCTTGTAGTCTCTTCCGCCGCCTCAATCAACGCTTTCATACTTAGCTTGATTCGACCTCGGTTATCCACGTCCAATACTTTAACCTGGATTTCTTGGCCTTCAGATAGATAATCCGTCACTTTCTCTACACGCTCTTGTGCAATTTGAGAAATATGAAGTAACCCATCCGTACCAGGAAGAATTGTAACAAAGGCGCCAAAATCAACAATACGAGCAACCTTGCCGGTATAAACAGCATCAATCTCTGCTTCAGCCGTTACTTCTTGAACCTTCTCAACACCAGCATCTGCTGCTGCACGGTTCTCACCATAAATTTTAACCGTACCGTCGTCATCGATATCAATAGAAGCACCCGTTTCATCACAAATCTGACGAATCATAGCCCCACCCTTACCGATAACATCTCTGATCTTATCGGGGTTGATTTTGATAGTAAGGTAAACAGGCGCATCATCCGAAATATCCTGACGATGAGAACTAATCACTTTGTTCATTTCGCCCAGAATCGTTAAACGACCAGCTCGCGCCTGAATAAGCGCCTTTTCCATAATCTCTTCAGTAATACCTTCAATCTTGATATCCATCTGAAGCGCAGTAATACCACCTTCGGTTCCTGCAACTTTAAAGTCCATGTCTCCTAAGTGATCTTCATCACCCAAAATATCAGACAAAATAGCAAAACGCTCACCGTCTTTTACAAGCCCCATCGCGATACCAGCAACCGGTGCCTTCAATGGCGCCCCTGCGTCCATCATTGCCAAACTTGCACCACAAACACTGGCCATAGAAGATGAACCGTTCGATTCAGTAATCTCTGACACAATACGTGTTACATAAGGAAAGTCTTCTGCTGATGGTAATACGGCTTGAATACCACGACGCGCCAATCGTCCATGCCCGATTTCACGACGCTTAGGCCCCATTGCAAACCCAGTCTCACCAACACAGTAAGGAGGGAAGTTGTAGTGAAGCATAAAGTTGTCTGTTTGCTTACCTTCTAAGGCGTCAAACATCTGTGCATCACGCTGACTACCCAACGTTGCCGTTACTATCGCTTGAGTTTCACCACGAGTGAATAGCGCAGATCCATGCACCTTAGGCAGAATTCCTGTCTCAATTGATATAGGTCGAACAGTATCTAAAGCACGACCATCGATACGAGGGTTACCTGACAATACACTTTCACGAACAACATTCTTTTCAATGCTGGCAACTAAACCGCTAACTTCCTCTGCTGACGGCTGACCATCTTCATTACCTGCAGTCCCTGCTACTGCCTCAGACTTGATTTCACCAACACGTGAGTATCGCTCTAACTTATCAGTAATCTGATAAGCTGCCGCAAGCTTATCGGCATAACCGGTAACTAGCTGCGCTTTAAGCTCTTCATTTTGTACTACGACAGGTAATTCCCAAGCTGGGTTGGCAACTTCTGCAGCAAACTCTTGAATTGCAGTAATAACAACCTGCATTTCTTGGTGACCGTACAATACGGCACCTAACATTTGATCTTCGCTTAATTCTTTGGCTTCTGACTCAACCATAAGAACGGCACTTTCAGTACCAGCAACAACAAGATCAAGGTCAGACTCTGCAAGCTGTGTATAGCTTGGGTTCAACACAAACATTTCATCGACATAGCCGATTCGAGCAGCACCAATCGGTCCTTTAAACGGCACACCAGAAATAGCCAACGCAGCAGATGTACCAATTAATGCAGCAATATCCGGATCATGCTCTTTGTCCGTTGACATGACCGTTGCCATGACCTGAACTTCGTTCATAAAACCCTTAGGAAACAAAGGGCGGATTGGGCGATCAATCAAGCGACACGTCAATGTCTCTTTTTCTGAAGGTCGACCTTCACGCTTTAAATAACCACCAGGAATACGGCCTGCCGCATAAATCTTCTCTTGATAGTTAACCGTTAGTGGAAAAAAGTTTTGACCAGGCTTAGCTTCTTTTCTACCTACTACGGTCACCAATACGGAGGTTTCTCCGCAAGAAATCATTACCGCACCAGATGCTTGACGTGCGATTTTGCCTGTTTCTAAAACAAAAGTTTGTTCGCCAAATTGAAATTCTTTTCTTACCACATTAAACATAGTTACCTTCCATCATTTACCAACGGCCGTGGTGAGCAAACTATATCAGCCCACACATCAGCATTCATTTTTATCGTATCTCGGTTCTTTCCAACGTTTTCTACATCTTTACAACGGTTTTTCGTAAAACACTTACCGCCACAACAAACTGTTAACGACAAAACAGCTACAACAAAAAAACGCGACACCTGCTAAAGCAGATGTCGCGTTCTTTTTAAACAGCTTTCAACAACTCCGCCATATTAAGCCAAGTGTTATTAATAAGCTGTCCTACTTGATTCAACAAGATATCCTATCGACGGAGACCAAGCTTAGCGATAAGTGCTGTATAACGAGCAGCTTTTTTACGCTTTAAGTAATCAAGAAGCTTACGACGCTGGTTAACCATACGAATCAAACCACGACGTGAGTGGTGATCATGGATATGCTCTTTAAAGTGACCTTGCAAATAGTTAATTTGCGCAGTTAAAAGAGCTACCTGAACTTCAGGAGAACCAGTGTCCCCTTCAGATTGTTGGTTATCAGCAACGATTTTTGCTTTTGCTTCAGCAGATAATGACATGTAACATTCTCCAAATATGCATCAACATCTAGAAACACACCGCGCATATTTACAGTGTGCCTCCCTAATTTCCTCGATTACGAGGTCTTTAATAAGCGTCGGGGGGCAACCTTCCCATCGTCCAGTATTTCCCCAACGCCCAAAAATGTGCCATCTTCTAACGATAGCTTAACCATCCCCTCTACCGGGGACTGCGGTACTTGAACCGCCTGGCCTTGTTTCAAGTAATAAGCAGAGTTATCTGTTAACTCCACCTCAGGCCAACCCGCTACCGAACTGCCCACTGGCAATAATAAGGTATCTATCTCTTGGTGCCCGCCCTTTTCCAGCGCTGCATCAAGTTGCTCAAACGTTATCATGGTGTCCGATGCATAAGGACCAGCATCGGTACGATGTAGCTTAATAACGTGAGCGCAGGTGTCCATTGCTGCCCCCATATCTTCAACCAAATTGCGAATATAGGTGCCTTTACTGCAATGTACACTCAAAGAAAACTCATCGCCTTCAAACGAAAGCAATTCTAGCGCAAAAATGGTAATTTTGCGTGCTTTTCTTTCAACTTCTATACCCTGGCGCGCAAGCTTGTATAAAGGCTGCCCTTCATGCTTCAATGCCGAAAACATAGACGGGACTTGTTCAATTTCTCCCGTAAACTGAGAGATAACATCAACGATAGCCTGCTCAGTCACATGATCAAATGAAGATTGCTTAACAATCTCACCATCAGTATCACCACTGGCCGTCTGCACACCCAGCTTACCTGTCACCAAATATTTTTTATCTGCATCAAGCAATATTTGGGAAAACTTTGTCGCCTCACCAAAACACAGAGGTAACACCCCTGTTGCCAACGGATCCAAGCTACCCGTATGACCCGCCTTTGCAGCCCCAAACATGCGTTTAGCACGCTGAAGTGCCGCATTTGAGGTTATATTTAATGGCTTATTAAGAACCAGGATACCGTTAACATCACGACCTTTATTACTACCTCGACGACCCAATTTATTCGTCCGCCTCACCAGCATTTTGATCCGAGTCCACATCCCTCAGACCATTACGCTCTGCCAACGCCTTATCCTCTGAACGCGCCCGATTAATCAACGCACTCATTTTCGGACCATCAACAACGGTACGATCATAGTGGAATCGGAGGTTAGGAATAACTCGCAACTTCAGGTCTTTCGCCAATGAAGACCGAAGAAAACCCGCCGCATGAGTTAATACATCCAACCCCTGCTTAATATTTTCTTCGACTTCATCTATACCCATAAAGGTAACGTAAACATCCGCAAACGCCAGGTCACGACTCACTTTAACACCGGAAATCGTCACCATGCCCAACCGAGGGTCTTTTAACTCTCGCTGAACAAGCACCGCCAGATCGCGCTGCATTTGGTCTGCAATTCGATCTGTACGTTTATACCCTCTTGGACTATGACGCAATGCTTTCTACCTTTGTTATCTATTATGTTATCTATCGCTGCAATTAAATTGTACGGGCAATCTCGGTGACACTAAACACCTCAATCTTATCGCCTGCTTTAACATCGTTATAGCTCTTCACAGCGATACCACACTCGACACCATTAGCCACTTCAGCAACATCATCTTTAAATCGACGCAACGACTCAAGCTCACCTTCATAGATAACAATGTCATCTCGAAGCACACGAATCGGCTTGTTGCGATAAATTGTGCCTTCAACAACACGACAACCTGCTACCGCACCGAATTTAGAAGATCGGAATACGTCACGAACATCAGCAACACCCAGAATTTCTTCTCTCATCTCAGGAGACAATAGACCAGACATCGCCTGCTTAATATCATCAATAATGTCGTAAATTACGCTGTAATAACGAAGTTCAATGCCTTCTTCCTGACATAATTTACGCGCCGAACCATCCGCTCTTACATTAAAGCCGATAATTGCAGCACCAGAGGTTAACGCCAAGTTAACATCAGATTCATTAATACCACCAACACCCGACGATACAATCGCAACCTTAACTTCGTCAGTAGCTAGATCATTTAATGAAGCAGCTAACGCTTCCAAGGAACCTCTAACATCCGTTTTCAATACGATATTAACCGTAGAAACTTCGCCAGCACCCATGGTATCAAAGATATTATCAAGCTTAGCCGCCTGTTGGCGCGCTAAACGTGAAGCCCTTGTTCTAGTCTGCCTGAATTCCGCGACCTCTTTGGCCTTTCGCTCATTTGGCACAATCATGAAGTCTTCACCGGCTTCCGGTGCACCCGCCAAACCTAAGATTTCAACAGGAATTGATGGCCCAGCGCTGTCAATCGACACACCGTTTTCATCAGACATAGCACGTACACGGCCGAAGAACTCCCCTGCCAATACCATATCACCTGTATTTAGCGTACCACCCTGCACTAACAAACTCGCTACAACACCGCGACCTTTATCTACTCGGGATTCAATAACAACCCCTTTCGCGGGCCCTGTCAATACAGCATTAAGCTCAAGCATTTCAGACTGCAATAAAACCGCATCTAAAAGCGCATCGATACCCATACCAGTAATTGCAGAAACCGGAATAAACTGAATATCACCGCCCCACTCTTCTGGAATAACCTCTTTGGTTGACAGGTCGTTCTTAACTTTGTCAGGATCCGCGTCTTCTTTATCCATCTTGTTAACGGCAACAATAATCGGAACACCCGCTGCGCGAGCATGATCAATGGCTTCTGCTGTTTGAGGCATCATGCCATCATCAGCAGCTACAACCAAAATCACGATATCCGTACTGCTAGCACCACGCGCTCGCATTGCAGTAAACGCCGCGTGTCCAGGAGTATCAAGGAAAGTGATCATGCCATGTCCAGTTTCAACATGGTAAGCACCAATATGCTGCGTAATACCGCCAGCTTCACCTTCGGTAACCTTAGAACGGCGAATACAATCGAGTAGAGACGTTTTACCGTGATCAACATGACCCATAATTGTCACTACAGGTGCACGAGCCTCTGCGTGAAGGTCATTACTTGCCGCTTCCAGCGTCTCAACCAGGTTATCTTCTAAGACAGTGTCACTTTGCAACTTGTAGGTATGACCCATCTCCTCAACAACCAAAACAGCAACATCTTGCTCAATTGATTGGTTGATGGTTGCCATGACACCCATTTTAAATAGCGACTTAACAACATCCCCACCTTTTATGGACATGCGTTGCGCGAGATCTGCAACCGTAATGTTTTCTGGGACAATTACTTCATGAACGATAGGCCCCGTTGGGCTCTTAAAGCCATGATCACCCGCACTCGAGGACTTTAGCGCTCTCGGGGCTTGCGATAGTGTAGCCTGTTTCTTGCGAGCTCCTCGCTTAGGGCCACGCTTAGTGCGCCTAGCCTCTTTCGCCAAGCCATCTTCAAAGGCTGCTTTAACAATGGCATCCTTTTCTTCATCCAACACTTCTTCTTTTTTCTTCACATCTTTGCGTGAAGCTAATTCAGCCGCAATACGAACAGCCTCTTCTTTCGTTTTCTTCGCTAATTCTACTTCAGCTTTTTTCGTGGATTCATCACGCAAACGATCAGCTTCTTTCTTCACAGCTGCAGACTGCGCAGCCTTTTCTTCCTTCGCTTTACGGTCAGCTTCCTGCTCTTCTTTACTCTTAGTCGAAGCTTTAGGCACACTTGTCTTTTTAACGCCTTGCTCTTTCGCTGCCTTGGATGCCTTTTCTTCAGCTGCAACATCATCAGCTTTACGCTTGGCTGCAACTCGCGCAGTTTCTTCCGCTTCGGCTTTGGCCTTTAGCTCTGACTCTTTAAGAGCTACCGTTTCTGCCTCCTCCTGCGCCTCAAGATCAACAACACTGCGCTTAACATAGGTACGCTTTTTGCGAACTTCTACATTAACCGTTTTGCCTCTGCCTTGCGTACCACTGACTTTAAGCGTGCTAACACTCTTACGTCGTAATGTGATTTTTTTAGGCTCAGCATCACCGGCACCATGAGATTGCTTTAAATGCACAAGCAACGTCTGCTTTTCTTCATCGCTAACTTGCTGGCCAGCATCACCATGGCCAAGTCATCTGCTGTAGCAATTTTTCAACGGGTATACCCACTACTTCTGCAAGCTGGGCTACAGTCACCTCTGCCATATCAGCGTCTCTCACTCCGGTCATTGTGCGTTTTATTTGGTTTTACTTTACATGTTAGGTAATCCTTTCAGCGCCGACATCTATGCCAGCACTTCAGCATTACTCATTTTCAAACCAAGGTGCACGGGCTGTCATAATAAGTTGCGCGGCTTTCTCTTCATCAAGCCCTTCAATTGAAACAATATCATCTACTGCTTGTTCGGCAAGATCTTCCATCGTCACAATATCCTCTTTTGCTAGAGCATATGCGAGATCTCGATCCATACCGTCCATTTGCAGCAAATCATCTGCAGGCGTCTTTCCACCTTCAGCTTGCTCTTCAGACACCAACGCCTTAGTTAATAACGCGTCTTTTGCCCTTTTACGCAACTCTTCAACTATCTCTTCATCAAAAGCATCGATTGCCATCATTTCTTCTAAAGGCACATACGCTACTTCTTCTAAGGACGTAAATCCTTCTTCAACCAGCAACAAAGCTAAGTCTTCATCAACACCTAATTCTTCAATAAAGATATCAACAAAACCGCCAGCTTCCTGATCTAGTTTTTCTTCTGCCTCGGTCACTGTCATTACATTCAAGTTCCACCCAGATAACTCACTGGCTAGACGAATATTCTGACCGCTACGACCAATGGCTTGTGCTAATTGGTCATCTTCTACTGCAATATCCATTGAGTGACTATCTTCATCAACAACAATGGAAGCGACCTCTGCAGGAGACATTGCATTGATAACAAATTGTGGTGGATTATCATCCCACAATACAATATCAATACGTTCATTACCTAATTCGTTGGAAACCGCCTGGACACGTGCCCCACGCATACCTACACAAGCACCTACAGGATCGATTCGCTGGTCAAACGTTTTTACTGCAATCTTGGCTCTTGAGCCTGGATCACGAGCAGCACCCATGATGTTAATAAGATCTTCTCCAATCTCTGGCACTTCGATCTTAAATAACTCTACCAACATCTCTGAACGGGCACGACTAACATACAACTGTGGACCACGATTCTCTCGATTCACATCAAATAACACGCCACGAATACGGTCGCCCATGCGAACATTTTCACGAGGGATCATTTCTTCTCGACCAATAAGCGCTTCCGCATTACCGCCCAAATCCAAAATGATACTGTCACGGGTCACTTTTTTAACGGTTCCGCTTAACAACTCACCCATACGATCTTCATAGGCTTCAATAACTTTAAGTCGCTCTGCCTCACGAACTTTTTGCACAATAACTTGCTTAGCTATCTGTGCCGCAATTCGACCAAACCCGATAGACTCTACAACCTCTTCATGCACGTCACCCAATTCAGACTTGGGGTCTATGTCCTTACCTTCTTCTACCGTTAAGTGCTGACCAGGAAATTCGAAATCCTCATCAAGAACCACTGTCCGCCGGCGAAACGTCTCATGAGTCCCATCTTTACGATCAATGGCAACCCGAATATCTGCATCTTCGTGGGCATAACGCTTTCTTGTCGCTGTTGCCAACGCTTGCTCAACCGCACTGAAAATGACGTCTTTATCAACACCTTTTTCATTAGAAACGGTATCAACTACCAGTAGAATTTCTTTACTCATCGCGCCCTCGCCCTGAGACTACCTTTCGCTTCGTTTAACCCTCTATAATCAGAGGATCACCCAATTAAAATTGTGGAACCAAATTCGCTCGATCAATTTGAGCCATGGTGATATCCACTTCAATATCATCAACTGTAAACGTTAACATTTCTTCTTTTACTGACAGCAAACGACCAACAAATTTACGTCGACCTTGCACCGCCATCTTTAACTTCAATTTGAAATCTTCGTTTAGATACGCCGCAAACTGAGCTGCATCAAACATTGGTCGATCAGCACCAGGTGATGACACCTCCAAACTGTATTCACCGCTAATCGGATCCTCAACATCAAGAATCCCACTAATCTGGTGACTAACAGCAACGCAATCATCAACCGACACACCATTCTCGGAATCGATAAACACCCGCAAAATACTGTGTTTACCTTGAGGTAGATACTCAATACCCCACAATTGCATACCCGCAGTAATTACCGCCGGCTCAACGTGAATTAGAAGACATTTACCACCCAAGAATAAGTACGACGAAAAACCCAGAAACAAAAAATGGGCGCTAGGCCCACTTACTGAATTCCGGTTTTTAAACTTTCGCCAGTATAGCACACGAACCGAACGAGAAAATCACATCAATTTACTCATTCAAAATCTTGTGCCAATAAAAAGCCCCTAAGAAGGGGCTTTTTATTTAAATGTGGTAGCGGGGGCTGGATTTGAACCAACGGCCTTCGGGTTATGAGCCCGACGAGCTACCAAACTGCTCCACCCCGCATCAGCAAGGCGTGCAATATATGCAAATTCATCAATGGTGTCAACACCTTCCTTCAATCTAAAGCATCAATCACCAAATAAAACGCATAAAAAAACCAGACGCCCTTATCAGCTTAATTTAGCCAACAATTACGATCTGGTTTTTTTAAAAATTTGGTACCGAAGGCCGGACTTGAACCGGCACGGCCGTAAGGCCACTACCCCCTCAAGGTAACGTGTCTACCAATTCCACCACTTCGGCAAGGGACGGCTAATTTACCAGATTTATCACAAACGTCCAGGGAATTAGCGACTTAATTTGGTAAAACCCTACGACCAAACAATTATTCTGAAACAGGGGCCTTAGCTGGCTCTACAATATCAACCGAAGGCACATCAGCACTAACTGCTGACTCAGTCGCAACAGGCGCATCAGAAACAGGTATATCGGACACCGTCACATCAACAACCGGCACATCCCCTACTGGTACAGGGGCAATATTCTCTTCGAGCGCAGGGGAATCAAAATCAAATCGCCCTGAATTCTCCGCTTTCTCTCTAGCTATATAAGCAAGCGACAGACACAAAATAAAAAAGATTGTCGCAAGAATCGCTGTTGAATGCGTCAAAAAATTCCCAGACCCAGAGCTACCAAAAAACGACTGCGAAGCACCAGACCCAAAAGAAGCGCCAGCATCAGCACCCTTACCCTGCTGAATCAATATTAATCCCACCATACCCAGGGCAACAACAACTAACGCAATTAGCAATACTGTCTCAATCATTTTTATTTCTCAGTTTATCCAATAATTTTCATTTTTTACCGATAATACATATTTACCGACAACATTCATCTTCTTACAATACAATTTAAACCACAAATATCGCGATTTAATCAGCCGCGCTGCAAATTGCAGCAAATTCTTTCGCATCTAACGACGCGCCACCAATCAGCCCACCATCAATATCATCACAAGCAAAGAGTGCCTGAGCATTAGATGATTTCACACTGCCGCCATAGAGGATCTGTAACTCACTTGCCACAGCAGCATCTTGCTTTTCCACCCACGCTCGAATGGATGCATGAACGTCTTGCGCCTGCTCCGGCGTCGCTGTTAAACCAGTACCAATCGCCCAAACAGGCTCATAAGCTAGAACTGAATTAGCCAATGAAGCAACACCACACAATGCAACAATAGCCGACAGCTGCCGCTCAACTACCGCCATTGTACTTCCACTTTCGCGCTCTTGCTGAGACTCACCCACACACAAAACAGGCGTCAACCCCACCGCCTGTGCTGCTTTAAATTTATCTGCAACAACCAAATCAGTTTCTTGATATACAGCTCGACGCTCCGAATGCCCAAGAATCACGTACTGACACCCCGCATCCTTCAACATTACGGGAGAAACCTCCCCGGTATGTGCTCCTGACACTTCGTAACTCGCATTTTGCGCACCTACGGCAACGCCAGCACCGTCAGGCAACATCGAAAGCACCGATTCAAGGAACAGCTCCGTCGGAAACAAAACCGCATCAACGCGCTCTTGATTGCCAGCCGCCCCAGCTTTACGAAGAGCTGCAAACTCCTCAACAAGCGTTGCCACACTGGCCTTATTGCCATTCATTTTCCAGTTTCCTGCAACCATTGCCTTGCGCATGCATCTACACCCAGTTATCACGAGGCGGCAATGGTAGCGAAGAAGCCCGCAAGATACAAGGGACGGGTCCCTCAAGGGAGCCAATCTGCACCGACCCTCGACGCACAACCTCTCAACACAACACGTCCATCAACCTACGAAAGTGCAACCACATCCTGAACTACGTCTGCAATTTTTTGAGCCAGCAACTCAACCTCTGGCGCATCATCTCCCTCAACCATGACTCGAATCAGCGGCTCTGTACCGGAAGCCCTCAATAACACCCGCCCCCGACCTTGCAAAACAGATTCAGCATCAACAATTGCAGCCTTAACCCGCGCCTCACCCAGCACATCCCTCTTTTCTGGAAGTCGCACGTTAATCATCGTTTGCGGCAACTTAACCATGCCCTTTTTCATTTCAGACAAGGTCTTACCGCTCTGAACCAAAGCAGATAACACTTGCAGCGATGACACTATACCGTCACCTGTTGACGTTTTATCAAGACACAAAATATGTCCCGACGATTCACCGCCAACAACCCAACCTCTACTCTTCAATTCCGCCATCACATAGCGATCACCCACATTAGCGCGACAGAAGTCCACACCAAGGTCCTTCATCGCTAGCTCAAAGCCGTAATTGGTCATAAGTGTGCCAACCACCCCGCCTTGCAAACCACCACGATCATGAAGGTTTTTTGCAATAATAAAAATCAACTCATCGCCATCAACCACTTCACCCAGATGATCAACCATCATTAAGCGATCGCCATCCCCATCGTATGCCACACCCAAATCAGCACCCGTTTCCAGCACTTTACTACGCAGTGCATCCAGGGACGTTGAGCCACAATCCAAGTTAATATTTAGACCATTAGGCTCCACACCAATAGGGATGATATTTGCACCAAGCTCAGACAGCACGTCTGGCGCCATTTTGTAGGTCGCACCATTAGCGCAATCAACCACCACAGTGAGCGAATCAAAACTGACACTTCTTTCTATCGTTCCCTTGCAAAACTCTATATACCTGCCCCGCGCATCATCAATGCGACGCGTTTTTCCTAATTTCACTGAGGGCACCATATCCATGGGCTGATCCAAAAACGCCTCAATTGCCACTTCCATTTCATCATCTAGCTTTTGACCTTCAGAGGAAAAGAATTTGATACCATTATCATGGAACGGATTATGAGATGCGCTGATAACAATCCCCGCACAAGACCTAAAGGTACGAGCCAAATAAGCAATAGCCGGCGTTGGCATTGGACCAAGCATCAACACATCAATACCTGCTGCCACCAAGCCAGCTTCCAGTGCAGACTCAAACATATACCCAGAAATACGAGTATCCTTACCGATCATCATTCGAGTAACCCCCTTTTCAGAGAATACTTTACCCGCAGCCCAACCTAGCTTTAACATAAATTCTGGTGTTATTGGTGCCTGACCAACCGTTCCACGAATACCGTCCGTACCAAAGTATTTTTTGCTCATGTTTTTATTTTCTCCTTAACTCGTCACTCACACTTTATACAATTTTTACCCAGCATTACTGGCACCACACTTAATATCACGTATCGCTGCAACCACCGCCAACGCATCAACCGTTTCTAACACGTCATGCACTCGGACAATAGCCGCCCCGCGTTCTACCGCCAACACTGCAGCAGCAACACTACCATACAACCGCTGATCGATCGGCTTATCTAAAATTGCCCCGATCATGGTTTTACGAGAAAGCCCCACCAACAACGGTAAGCCTAGCGACAAAAATTCAGACAATCCTGACAGCAACGCCACATTATGCTCTAAAGTCTTACCAAACCCAAAACCTGGGTCCAACAAAAGGCGCTCCTTCGACACTCCCGCAGCAACACAAGCATCAATGCGCTGAGCAAAAAAAACCGCAATTTCTCGCTCGATACCTTGGTATTTGGGGTTTTTCTGCATTGTTTCTGGCTGCCCCTGCATATGCATCAAACACACTGGCAAATCCAAACTAGCGACAGCATCCAGCGCCCCAGGTCTTTTTAATGCTCTCACATCATTTATCAACCCAGCCCCGACACCAGCAGCAGCCAACATCACCTCAGGTGTACTGGTATCGACAGAAACAACACATTGAAATTCTTGGACTAACGCCTCAACAACAGGCACAACACGATCCAACTCTTCTTGAATAGAAACAGGCCTAGCACCAGGCCGAGTTGACTCACCGCCAACATCAATAATAGCGGCACCACTTTCCAACATATAACCAGCATGTGCCAGCGCTTCGCCCCGCCCAACGAAAGAACCCCCGTCCGAGAAGGAATCAGGGGTTACATTTAAGACACCCATAACAACAGGCGATGACAAATCCAACAATTTAGCGCCGCACCGTAAAACCGGTGCAGTAGATTTACTCATAACAATAGCAACACATATAAACTAAAAACATCAAGCCACCCAAAAGCTCAGCAACATAACTTGCCAGCCTCCAGGTAGGCACTTTGTTACCTAATGGTTATTGGCAGGGCCGCCAATAGTACCTTTATCGTCACCACTGTCTTTCACTTCTTTTTTCTCAATCGAAGCGCCGCCAGAATCAGCATCATCGGAGTCATGCCAATCTTTAGGGGCTCTTGGTGGTTTTCTAGCCATCAAGTCCTTAATCTGATCAGCATCCAATGTTTCGTATTTCATCAATGCATCAGCCATTGAATTGAGGATGTCCATATTATCTTTCAGAACCTGCTCAGCCGTCGCATAACATCGATCTACAATTGCCCGTATCTCACTATCGATTTGCTTTGCTGTTTCAACCGACACTGATTTAGACTGCGTTGACTGGCGCCCTAGAAACATCTCACCCTCTTCCTCTTCATAGGAAAGAGGGCCTAGCTTGCTAGACAACCCCCACTTCGTCACCATATTCCGAGCGAGCTCTGTTGCCCTTTGAATATCGTTGGACGCCCCTGTTGTCACCCCATCAGCACCCAGCGTTATCTCTTCAGCAATACGACCACCAAAAATCATCGCAATTTTGCTTTCGAGCAAACGCTTACTATGACTATATCGATCAGCCTCAGGCAAAGACATGGTAATACCCAACGCCTGTCCCCGAGGAATAATACTCACCTTATAAATAGGATCATGCTCAGGAACAATCATTCCCACAATAGTATGACCCGCTTCATGGTATGCCGTATTTCGCTTTTCATCTTCCGACATCACCATGGTTTTACGTTCTGCACCCATCAATATTTTGTCTTTTGCAAGTTCAAAATCACGCATTTCCACAAAACGCTTGTTAGCACGGGCTGCAAATAAGGCAGCCTCGTTCACCAAGTTTGCTAAATCTGCCCCCGTAAAGCCGGGCGTCCCTCGTGCAATCACCGATGCAATAACATCATCAGCAAGAGGTACTTTGCGCATGTGAACCTTAAGAATCTGCTCTCTACCACGGATATCCGGGGCTGAAACAACCACTTGACGATCAAAGCGCCCTGGACGTAACAATGCAGCATCCAACACATCAGGACGGTTTGTTGCAGCTATAACGATAACGCCATCATTCGGCTCAAAACCATCCATCTCGACCAGCAGCTGATTCAACGTTTGCTCTCTTTCGTCATGACCTCCACCCATACCAGATCCACGCGAACGACCTACCGCATCAATCTCATCGATAAAAATAATACATGGCGCTTGCTTCTTCGCCTGCTCAAACATATCACGCACACGAGATGCGCCCACACCCACAAACATTTCAACAAAGTCTGAACCAGAAATTGTAAAGAAAGGCACCTTGGCCTCACCTGCAATTGCTTTAGCAAGCAATGTTTTACCGGTTCCAGGAGAACCAACCATCAAGACACCACGTGGAATTTTGCCACCTAAGCGTTGAAATTTTCCTGGATCTCTCAAAAACTCCACCAACTCTTGAACGTCTTCTTTCGCCTCATCACAACCTGCAACATCTGCAAACGTGGTCTTTATTTGATCCTCTCCCAGCAAACGAGCTTTACTCTTTCCAAAACTCATGGGGCTACCTTTACCGCCCCCTCCACCTTGCATCTGGCGCATAAAGAACACAAAAATGCCCACAATTAACAATATCGGGAAACAAGCAACAAGTAGCTGCACCCAAAGACTCTGCTTCTCCGGTTGACGGCCTTCGATATTTACGTCATTTTTCAACAAGATCGGCAACAAATCAATATCAGTAACAGAAGGCAGAACCGTCTCAAACGACTCCCCTGTCTTCATATAGCCAACAGCACTGATACCATCAATAGTTACCCTGTCGACCTGACTATTTTCAACACTTTGAATAAAGCGCGAATAGCTCAACCGCTGAGTACTACTTTCTGTCGAAAAGTTATTAAACACGGATAACAATACTACCGCTATCACTACCCATAAAATCAGATTTTTTGCCATGTCGTTCAAGGGTTTACCCTCTCTTTACTATTGAGCTATATGTTAGCTGTGTTAATGCGTGCGACGTGCACGTTCTTTAATGCTTATTGTTTACATTACACCACATTTTTCCGTTTCACCATGCCGCAAAACAGTTTTCAACTCAGACACAATCCGAGAAAAAGCCCGATACCTAACTATCCCTTAAAACCCTTACCCAAAAGATAAAGCTCTTTAGACCTAGCTCGTGATGATTCAGGCTTACGAGTAACCAACGTTTTAAAATGCAACTGCATTTGCTGACGGTACTCTTGAAACCCTTCCCCCTGAAATACCTTTACGAGAAAGTTACCTCCAGGGGACAAAGTATTGATCGCCATATCCAACGCGAGTTCAACAAGATACATCGCTCGCGGCTGATCAACGGTCTTCATACCACTCATATTGGGGGCCATATCTGAGATTACAAGCCCCACGGGTTGCTGATTTATCGCACTTAATATCTCTGCGTAAACAGACTCCTCCCTAAAGTCACCCCGAATAAAGGTAACCCCAGGAACAGGATCCATTTCCAGAATATCCGAGGCAACAACAGTACCAGCGCCTCCAGCCAGCCTAGCCGCAACCTGAGTCCAGCCCCCAGGTGCCGCACCAAGATCCAATACGGTCATACCAGGCTTAATGAGTTTGTCTTTTTCATTAATTTCAACAAGCTTGTAAGCTGCTCTCGAGCGATATCCATCTTGTTGAGCTTTTTGCACATATTGATCTTTAAAATGCTCATCCAACCAGTCTTTACTCGTCTTCGACCTTGCCACACCACACCTCACACCATAAAACACTAACGTTTACCACCAATCCAGAGTAAACTAGCGCCTCAAAATCGATGATCGAATACATTTTAACCAGGTTTTAATTATGCCCCTAGCTCAAGACCAAAAAAAGCGTTTCCGTCAAATTGGACACCACCTTAAACCAGTAGTTATGGTCGCCGACAAGGGCCTTACAGAAAACGTCCTTGCCGAGCTTGAGCGCGCTATAGAGGATCACGAACTTATCAAAGTTAAACTCGCGGTACTCGACCGGGAAGACAAACAAGCACTCATTACCGCTATCTGCGATGAGTCTGGAGCAGAGCTTGTTCAAGCTATCGGCAAAATTGCCTTGATATATCGCGCAGCCAAAAAGCCTAACCCAAAACTGTCCAACATTCTGCGCAACCAAGTATAAACGGACGCAACACTAGCTTCGTAGTTAACAGTTAAAGATGAAGCATAAAAAAACGCCCAACATTGTTGGGCGTTTTTTTATGCTTCAAAACATTCTAACCGTGCGTAACCGCTAACACTTCGTACTCTTTGGTTCCACCGGGGGTTTCTACTTGTACTTCATCCCCCTCCATTTTACCAATCAAGCCACGCGCAATGGGTGAGCCCACCGATATTTTACCGATTTTAATATCAGCTTCATCTTCCCCAACGATACGATACGTTTTCTCTTCTTCGACATCCATATCATAAAGTTTGACGGTAGTGCCAAAAAGCACTTTTCCCGTATGGGGGATTTTGGCTATATCAATTATTTGCGCATTGGATAACTTACCTTCAATATCCATAATACGCCCTTCGATAAAACCTTGCTGCTCTCGAGCAGCATGATACTCAGCATTCTCTTTCAAATCGCCATGGGCCCTTGCCTCAGCAATTGCCTCAACGACTTTAGGTCGCTCTACTTTCTTAAGATGCATCAGTTCATCATTTAATGCATCGGACCCTTCGATCGTCATTGGATATCTGCTCATTTTATTCCCTAATATAAGTCTTGTAGTCGTCTAACACGCGTTTCACCATCACTCATGATGGCAACACATATTGCGTCAGCACCGGCAATGGTCGTGGTATAACAAATTTTATTTTGCAACGCTTCTCGGCGTATAGCGTAAGAATCTGCGATCGCTTGAGTACCTTCAGTGGTATTGATGATTAAATCAATTTCACCATTTTTAATACTGTCAACAACATGCGGTCGACCTTGCTTTACTTTATTGATTTTTGTTGCCTCAATACCAGCGGCGTTCAACACCTTAGCGGTACCGCTAGTTGCAACAATATCAAAACCAATTTCAGCAAGCATTTTCCCAACACGCAATACAGCATCTTTATCGCCATCTCGCACACTAATAAATGCCCTGCCACCTTTCGGCAAAATCTCACTAGCGCCTAACGCAGCCTTTGCAAAGGCTTCTGCAAACGTATCACCAACACCCATGACTTCGCCCGTAGACTTCATCTCTGGCCCCAGTATTGGGTCAACACCAGGGAATTTAGCGAATGGGAAAACAGCCTCTTTTACGTTATACAATTTTGGTATTATTTCTTCTGTAAAACCCTGTTCCTCCAAAGATGTTCCTGCCATACAGCGAGCGGCAACCTGAGCCAATGAACGACCAATACACTTAGAGACAAATGGAACAGTTCGAGATGCACGCGGATTAACTTCCAATACATAGACTTCTTCATCTTTCACTGCAAATTGTACATTCATCAACCCGATAACGCCAAGCTCAAGCGCCATACGCTTAGCTTGATCGCGCATAATGTCTTGCATTTCTACGCTTAAATTATAGGGAGGAAATGAACAAGCAGAATCTCCAGAGTGCACACCAGCCTGCTCTATATGCTGCATGATACCACCGATAGTAACGGACTTACCGTCACAGATAGCATCCAAATCCACCTCAATAGCATCATCTAAGAAACGATCCAACAACACAGGAGCGTCATTCGACACTTGTACCGCTTCTGTCATATAACGACGAAGTTCTTTTTCGTTATAGACAATTTCCATAGCTCGCCCGCCCAACACATACGATGGACGCACAACAAGAGGGTAACCAATATCTTCTGCATAACGCACCGCATCTTCTGGCTTTCTTGCGGTTCGGTTTGGTGGCTGCTTAAGGTTTAAACGCTCGATCATTTGCTGAAAACGCTCACGATCTTCGGCTCTATCGATAGACTCAGGGCTAGTACCAATAATCGGTACGCCTGCAGCTTCCAAATCTCGCGCAAGCTTCAGAGGGGTCTGGCCACCATATTGAACAATGACACCTTTGGGCTTTTCAATATCAACAATTGCCAGAACATCTTCCAGCGTAACGGGGTCAAAATACAACCTATCCGACGTATCGTAATCTGTTGATACGGTTTCTGGATTACAGTTAACCATGATGGTTTCATAACCATCTTCACGCAGCGCCAACACTGCATGCACACAACAATAGTCAAATTCAATACCCTGACCAATACGGTTCGGCCCGCCACCTAACACCATGATCTTATCGCGATCGCTAGGATTGGCTTCACACTCATCTTCATACGTTGAGTACATGTAAGCGGTAGATGTTTCAAATTCTGCGGCACAGGTATCCACACGCTTGTAGGTTGGAAGAACACCTAATTCTTTACGTGTTTTACGAATATGTTTCTCGCTAACGCCCAGCAAATCTGACAAACGCAAATCAGAAAAACCTTTACGCTTAATACGCCGCAACCTGTCTTTAGTAAGGTCAGCAAATGCTGTTGAACTTAGCTCATGTTCTGTTTTGATAAGATCTTCAATTTGAACCAAGAACCACGGATCAACCCCCGTGCATTCATTTACCTCATCAATCGACATCCCAGCACGGAAAGCATCCCCGATATACCAAATACGCTCAGGCCCAGGAATAGTTAGCTCTTGACGTAATGTCGCCTGAGCATCATCCGCGTCAAAATCCAATATCGGATCAAAGCCGTTTCTATCAACTTCCAAGCCACGCAACGCTTTTTGCATAGACTCTTGAAAGGTACGACCAATCGCCATCACTTCGCCCACAGACTTCATCTGTGTGGTTAATGTAGCATCGGCTTTAGGAAATTTTTCGAAGTTGAAACGAGGTATCTTAGTAACAACATAATCGATAGACGGCTCAAACGATGCCGGCGTCTTACCACCAGTAATATCGTTCTGTAACTCATCAAGGGTATAACCAATCGCAAGTTTGGCTGCAATTTTTGCGATAGGGAAGCCCGTTGCCTTTGACGCCAACGCCGAAGAGCGAGATACACGAGGATTCATCTCGATAATAACAAGACGCCCCGTTTCCGGACACATACCAAACTGTACGTTAGATCCGCCGGTCTCAACACCAATTTCACGCAAAACGGCCAAAGAGGCGTTACGCATGATTTGATATTCTTTATCCGTCAATGTCTGCGCAGGGGCAACAGTGATAGAGTCCCCCGTGTGCACACCCATTGCATCAAAGTTCTCTATGGCACAAATAATAATACAGTTATCATTTTTGTCTCGCACCACTTCCATTTCATACTCTTTCCAACCAATCAATGATTGGTCGATAAGTAATTCACTGGTAGGTGAAAGATCTAAACCTCGCGTACAAATCTCTACAAATTCTTCGCGGTTATACGCAATACCACCGCCACTTCCACCCATGGTAAACGAAGGGCGAATAATGCTTGGAAAGCCCAATACATCCAAAACCTGCAAGGCTTCTTCCAAACTGTGAGCAATCGCTGATCTAGGCGTTTCTAGACCAATACGTTTCATGGCCTTATCAAAACGGTCACGATCTTCTGCTTTATCAATTGCATCCTGAGTTGCGCCTATCATCTCAACGCCAAACTCATCCAACACACCATGCTTAGCAAGGTCTAACGCGCAGTTTAATGCGGTTTGCCCACCCATCGTTGGCAACAGTGCATCGGGACGCTCTTTCTCGATAACCTTAGCAACAGTTTCCCATTCAACCGGCTCAATATAAGTTGCATCGGCCATTGATGGATCAGTCATAATGGTAGCTGGGTTAGAGTTCACGAGTATCACACGATACCCCTCCTCCCTCAGCGCTTTACACGCTTGCGCGCCAGAGTAATCAAACTCACACGCCTGCCCAATGACAATGGGGCCAGCACCCAAAATAAGAATGCTTTGTATGTCGGAACGTTTTGGCATCGTTAAAACTCGTCAACTCTACGGAGGATTACCGAAGCATCCCCCTAATTTCTAAATAATCGGGCTACTGTAAAATAACCCGATCTAACCTTGATTAACCTTACTGCTATTTTGCTTCTGCCATTAATTCGATAAAGTGATCGAACAACGTACTGGCTTCATGCGGGCCAGGACTGGCTTCAGGGTGCCCCTGAAAACTGAAAGCAGGTTTATCTGTACGATGAATACCTTGTAAAGAACCATCAAACAGAGATTTATGGGTTGCGCGCAAATTGTCGGGCAACGCAGCCTCATCCACAGCAAAGCCATGGTTCTGACTGGTAATCAATACCGTTTTGTCATCTAAATTTTGAACCGGATGATTAGCACCGTGATGTCCAAATTTCATCTTCAATGTCTTTGCACCACTCGCAAGCGCCAACAATTGATGACCAAGGCAGATACCAAATACTGGGATATCAGTTTCCAAGATAGACTTAATAGCAGATATAGCATAATCACAAGGCTCTGGATCACCAGGGCCATTAGATAGAAATATACCATCAGGCTTCATTGCTAACACATCAGCAGCAGAAGTCTGTGCAGGAACAACGGTAAGATCACAACCGCGATCAACTAACATGCGCAAGATGTTTCTTTTAACACCAAAGTCATAGGCAACGACTTTATAAGGTTTTTCGCCTTCTGGCACCTTATGGCCTTCACCAAGCTGCCAACTACCTTCTGTCCACTTGTAGGACTCAGAAACAGTCACTTCTTTCGCTAAGTCCATGCCCTTAAGTCCAGCAAAGTCCTTAGCCGCAGCAATTGCAGCAGTCTCATCAATATCACCTGCTTGAATACAACCGCCCAAAGCTCCTTTCTCTCGAAGGATTCGGGTTAATTTACGTGTATCTATATCTGCAATGCCCAAGACACCACGCTCACGCAGGTATTCATCTAAAGATGACTGCTTACGCCAGCTACTTGCTAACAACGGTAAATCACGAATAATCAGACCAGCGGCCCAAATATTAGAAGACTCCTCGTCTTCTTCATTAACACCGGTATTGCCGATATGAGGATATGTCAGAGTTACCATCTGACGGGCGTAGGACGGGTCGGTAAGAATCTCTTGGTAGCCGGTAAGTGCAGTATTAAAAACGACTTCGCCAACGGATTGTCCGTCTGCGCCGATAGACGTGCCATGAAAGACGGTACCGTCTTCTAGGGCCAAAATGGCAGGTATGCTCAAGCCAACCTCCAATGGTCATAGGAAAGGGAAAGGTGTGTGATCATTCGTAACCGTTATCTGCAAAAAAGCGAGATTGAGTTAACCTCGATCCCGCTTCCTTTCATATAACAATAC
>MAAC01011155.1_pt1 | contig 46044 bp, 43 predicted proteins | sample 1115981 | NCBI WGS metagenome assembly MAAC01 (sample SAMN04961126, study PRJNA320927) | seawater metagenome | isolation source: sample BD02T64 sea water enriched with oil for 64 days | place: USA:Gulf of Mexico | collected 2013-07-27 | reverse complement strand
TGGATGTGAGTGTGTTCTCGAACCCCAAAAGTCTTAACTTCTCTGGCGATAGAGCGCGAGCCGCGGAGAATTTTCGCCGTACGGTATTGCAGTTGCAGGATTCCTTTAGTGCACTTGAAGAGGTTCGAGTTCCTGTGTTGATTGCCATTCAAGGCGGTTGTATTGGTGGCGGGGTGGATATGGTTGCCGCTGCTGATTGTCGGTATTGCACCGAAGATGCATTCTTTACCATTAAAGAAACTGAGCTGGGTATGACGGCTGATGTGGGTACATTGCAGCGTTTACCGCATATTATTCCGCAAGGGTTGATGCGGGAATTGGCCTATACTGGTCGTAAAATCTTTGCCGCAGAAGCAAAAGAGATTGGCATGGTAAATAAGGTTTTTCCTGATCAGGAAAGTATGCTTGCTGGTGTGATGGAGATCGCGGCAGATATTGCTAAGAACTCGCCGTTGGCTGTTATCGGCTGTAAGGAAATGATCAATTATACGAGAGATCATACGGTAGCAGATAGTCTTGATCATATGGCGACTTGGCAATCAGGCATGTTCTCGCCAGAAGAAATGATGAAGTGTTTTGCAGCAAAAGCGCAACGAGTGGCAGCAGAGTTTGAGGAAGTTGCACCGGTAAGGCCGCCTTTGGAGGGGTAAGCGTTCAGGCGCGTTATCCCGATTAATTGAGCCATAAAAAAACCGAGGCAATGGTTGTCTCGGTTCTTTTATGGCTCAATTTTTATTGATACACCAGTATTGTTATGCCCAATTAATGACTTTTTCACCCTCACTGGAATACTCAAACCAGCGGTCAGGGTCATCACCACTTTGCCAAACACTATCAATACATCGAACGGTTTTGCCAAGTGCGGTAAAAGCCGCCTTGCCGCAAGCCATATCATCAGCCCAGGGTAGTTCACGACTATCAAACCAGATACTGGTAAAGCCCGTGCTTCCGGCATTTTTAACCAAAATAATAGGGAAAGGTTGGCCATTATAGTGGCAGGTGAGCTTTGCCCCGTTTTTACTTTGACTTTCTATTTCGTTGTTTTCAAACACATCTTGTAGCCATAGCACCATGGCATCCAGATCGCTACCTTCTACGTATATTTCAAGATCCGGTAGTTGTAGGTTTTCATCACTCATGTTCAGTCTGTTCCAGGGTTTTGGGGGTGAATATCATGCGTTGTACGTCGATATCTACCAGCAATTGATTGATGGTTTCGAGTTGTTGCTTAGCTTCTGGAGACGCACGCCAAAAATGCGGTGTCATGGCCAAAAGAGACATAATGTCATGTTGGCTGGTCAGATTCATTGTGTGCTGAATTGAGGAGCGTTCACTCAGTGTAAAGTGCGAATCTAGCGGTGCCAAGAATTTATCATCATCGTAGTCGGCCGTTGATGTATAGAGTAAAGACTTTAGCTGGTGTAGGTGGTTTTTCCCCGCGCAGAGAACGATTAACTTGCCGCCCGGTTTTAGCATGTGTTGAAACTGTTCGGTATTAATCGGACTAAAAATAGAAATAATGACGTCACAGCTATGGGGAGCAATAGGTACCGCTTTTATCGTTGAGACAAAAAAGCAAATGGACCTATTACGTTTCGCTGCTTCTAACACTGCAGGCTTGGCGATATCAAACCCGTAGGCAGTGAGTTCATCATTGGATTCTGCGAGCGCGCGATGTAGGTTATCGGTGTAATAGCCTTCTCCACATCCGGCATCTAATATAACGGGTGATGTGATCGATGAGAGATGTTGTTGTGTGCTAGACACCAGCGCATCAACCAAGGGTTGATAGTATCCAAGCCCTAGGAATTGCTTGCGAGCCAGAACCATTTCTTTACTGTCACCCGGGTGTTGGGACTTCTTTTGTTGCACGGGTAGCAAGTTAACATAGCCCTGTTTGGCAATATCAAAACTATGCTTTTGCTCGCATGCTAGCGATCGCAGATCCTCACTGAGGGTAAGCAGTGGCTGCTGAACCTGCTTGGCTAAGCATAGAGGGCAAAGCAAATGCTTAGCCCCAGACATGCTGTTCGATGTCGTCATTAGGTGAGTAGCTTGTTAAGAATTAGTTCATAAATGGCTGATAATGTATCCAAATCAGCAGCGCAAATCTTCTCATCGACTTTATGGATGGTGGCATTACAGGGGCCAAGCTCAATCACTTGAGTACCTGTTGGCGCGATAAAGCGACCGTCTGATGTACCACCAGCGGTGGATAGTTCAGTGTCCAAGCCTGTCACCGCTTGAATGGAATCGACAACCGCTTCAACTAAGTCGCCCGCAGATGTCAGAAAAGGCAGGCCGCTGAGATTCCACTGAATCTCGTAATCTAATTTGGCGGCATCTAAGATGGCTAGGGTGCGTTGCTTTAACGACTCTTCTGATGATTCAGTCGAAAACCGGAAATTACAGACGATAGTTACGTCGCCAGGAATCACGTTGGTGGCACCGGTACCGCCATTGATATTGGATATCTGAAATGATGTGGGTGGGAAAAAATCATTCCCTTGATCCCATTCCTCCGCCGCGAGCACGCTAAGCGCAGGGACGGCGTCATGTATCGGATTGCGTGCCAAATGAGGGTAAGCGACATGACCCTGTACACCTTTGACGGTGAGTATTGCACCTAATGAACCGCGTCGGCCATTCTTGACAGTATCGCCGACGGCGTTGGTGCTGGAGGGTTCCCCAACAATACACCAATCGACAAATTCATCCCGTGCTTGCAGCGTTTCGACAACCCTAACGGTACCGTTATGAGCAGGGCCTTCTTCATCGCTGGTGATAAGAAAGGCTATCTTACCGTTATGATCCGGATGGTTTGCGACAAAGCGCTCACAAGCGGTCACCATGGCAGCTAAGCTACCTTTCATATCGGCGGCACCACGACCATGCAAGTAACCATCAATAATAGTTGGCTCAAACGGCGGAGTAGACCATGCGTCATGCGGCCCAGTGGGGACAACATCGGTGTGACCCGCAAAGGAAAGTACCTTGCCTGAAGAGCCTCGTGTTGCCCAAAAGTTCTCTACGCGGTCGTCGCCCTCGCCAAAAGGCATGCGTTCAATGGTAAAACCAATCGCCTCAAGGCGATCAATCATAAGGTTTTGGCAGTTAAAGTCGTCAGGCGTCACAGACGGCTCTTGAATTAGCGCCTTAGCAAGCGCAAGAGTGGCAGTATCATTGGACATAACGTGGATCCGAGGTAATCAGGCAATATGAAGTCGAAAGATCGATAAGCGCGCAATGATACCAGAAATAGCGTGCCCCTGTATGCTGGGGCACCACGGTTTAGTGGCGGATTAGTTAAAGCCTTTACTTTCCACGATAGAAGTAATGCTCATTGGCTGGCGAGTATCGAAATACTTGCTCCAATCAATCTTGATAGCGCGAATATTTCCCCGCGTAGGCTTGGGGAAAGGTTTGATAGATTTGACCTCAATACCCGCTTGAATCAGTGTTAGTGCAGCCATCTTTACACTTTCCAAATCAACATTTTGCCCATAATAAAGGGCATTGGCATTGGGAGGGACAACTTCTTGCTCCTTGTAAGGGACAATACGAAATCCAATATTGCGTAATCCAAGCTCCACCAGCTTACGATCTGCAGCTTCAGGCACCCCTTTGATGAGATAACGTGTGCGGGTGTTGGGGTTTTCTGACCTCATGACTTCTAGTGCCATATGGGCCTCTTGAAGCAAGGCAAGCGCGCGATGACTGGTTAACCAACCGTAACCTTTCAACTTTTTAACGAGGGCAACATCCTCGTCACTGGGGATTCGTTGTTGACCTATCACCAGGGACATTTCATCCATATGGTGATATTTCCAATCATTCATTTCTGCCAATTGAACGTCTTTGGCTGCAAGTTTGTTTTCAAAGCCGCTGCTGACCAGCATCATCCATATGGAAATTCCGATCATAAATAATGACAAGATGCCCACAACGATGCCACCAACAATCGATTTCAGCGATAACATTTTCACTGCAACGGCAGTGCCTGCCGCAAACAGCAGCATAACAATGGGAAGAACGTAGGGTAGCGATTCCATGGTGTGGCCAACATCCTCAATAAAATGGATTAACGCAGAGCACTGTTAAATAGGCAAAGCACAGCTAATATAATTAGTATAGACAAAGATTTCAGGCTGTGGAGAGAACTCGTTATTCGCTGAAAAGTTGGCTAAGTGGATCATTTGATTGAGTAAATTTCTCTGGTGTGGTTGCATCAATTGTCTAATTTTGTCCCGGATGTATAATGGCGGATCGTTCTCATAGCCTTAAGTGATAAATATGACCACCCTCGACTACAGCGTGCCGCCAACGGTCCCCCCCGTTGATGAAATACTCCCCGATGAACCATTATTATTAATGGGCGCAGGACCGGTTCCTGTTCAGAGTCGAGTGGCAGCAGCAAACTCTATGGTTATCAATCATTTGGGCAGTGCGATGAGCCAAGTGGTTACTCAGGTCAAGCTGTTAGCGCAGTATGTGTTTCAGACCAACTCACCCTATGTGTTTGGTGTCTCTGGTCCCGGCTCCGCTGCAATGGAAATGGCTATCACCAATGTTGTGTGGCCAGGCCGTAAAGTGCTTAGCATCAAGAACGGCTATTTCAGTAGTCGCTTTGAAGAGATGGCGAGCCGCGTGGGAGGGGAAAATACCATCCTTGAAGCGTCGTTGAATCATTATATTGAAGCAGAAGCAGTCGAAGCTGAGCTCAAAAAAAATCAGTATGATGTGCTGACGATTGTGCAAGGTGAAACATCTAATACAGTGTTTAACCGTCAACTGCCTGAAATCGCTGCATTGGCCAAAAAGTATGGTGTGTTGTGTGTGGTTGATGCGGTATGTACCCTCAGTACTATGCCTCTGTGCATGGACAAATGGGGTATTGATGTTGTGGTGACCGGTGGGCAAAAAGGCCTATCGTCAGTGCCGGGTGTTTCATTAATCGCGTTCTCAGAAAAAGCCTGGGAGACTATCCAAAAGCGCGAAGCAAGAATGAGCCATTGGTGTTTTGATACACGGTTGGCCTATGAATTTTGGCACAACAAAGGGTACCACTACACTGCGCCAGTATCAGGGCTGTTGGCATTGCATGAAGCATTACGGTTGATTTGTATTGAGACCTTACCGGTAAGATTTGAGCGCCATTTGCGATGCTCCAATGCTCTACAGCATGCAATCGAAGCGATGGGGCTTGGTTTGTTCGTTGAACCTCAGTCTCGATTGAATTCGGTTATTGGGATTAACTTACCTGAGAGTATTAATGCCGAGGCGTTGCTAGCACGTATGTCTGAGCGTTATCTGGTGGAAATCTCAGGGTCTTTCGGAGGACACATTGTGCGTATCGGTCAAATGGGTGAACAGTGTCGCTCTCATCATCTATTACGGGTACTGCACGCCTTAGGCATGTCGCTACAAAGCATGGGCGCGGGCATTGATGTGCCCGCAGGTATGGCTGAGTTAGAAAAGCAGTTACTGGTGACAACGAAAAACTAGTTGCTGCCTTATTAGTGATTATGTAGTTGCAGGGTTTGGTTGTGGCTTTCGCTGCCGAGCCCTGGGTACTTCTTTAAGCTGAAAGCTATTCACCAGGCGTGACAAGCGTTCAAAGTCGGTGACCACTGGTGTCGTTCCACCTTCTTCTTTAATCGCAGGCGAATCACTGAGTGTGGGTTGACTGCTCCCGTCGTTAAGTATCTGTTGTAAATCTCGTAGCCTGACCCGTAGGTGATCCTGACATTGCATCAGGGACTCTAATTGCTGTGTCATTTGTTCAGTGGTCGTGTCAGTACCATCTACTGATTGCCAGCGTTTGATTTGCTCAATTTTAGTTTGGGTGTCAAAGGTGATATCCACACAGGCTTTAATATCCGCTTGCTGAGAAAGCGAAGGGCTGTTGGACGTCTCCGTTTTTCGTAATGTTTTATTTGGCTGTTTATCGTTTTTTGAGGAAGGTGCAGATTGCAATTGTTGTAGTCGGTTAATTTCTTGTTGGATCAGCTGAATACGTTTCACGATAGAGCGGCGTGCACCATTAAATATCTTTGCAATATCACCGGTGGTTTCCGCATACTCATTGGCTTCAACATAAAACACACCGTCCATGATGGGCTGAATATCATGGATCAATTGGTTACGCTCAGTAATGACCTGCTTTCTTTGCTGGGTATTTTCTTTGGTGTTATTTACCGGGGTTGTGTACTCAAGAGGATCAACTTTTCGCTCTGCTTTTGTGAGCGCGGTAGCCTGTGCTTGTTTATCACTGCCTCTAAGCAGCCAACCAGCACCGAAAAAACCAATGCCCGTGAGAACAGCTCCTATCAGCATAAGCAGTGCCCCCAACACGGCCCCACCGGAAAGTGCTTGGTTAACCTCGTCAATACTCGTAGCAAATGTAGCAAGTGCGCTCTTTAGCTGTGTGTGTGTGGTTTTGATTGCCTGATAATCACTGACTACTGACTGGATGGAGCGAATAGAATCATAATGTTGTTCTAGTTGGTCGTTAAGGTTGACGTACATGCGCCGCAAAATGGGGTTGGATAATCGGGAGTTACCCTCGGTAAGGGATTGGATTAATGTCTGGGTATTGCTTTGCCGGCTATTGGTGGCTGACATTAAGTCACTTGCTTGTGTGTCTAGGTTTTGCACCGCCAGGAGTACCTGGTAATGGTGATCGTTGGTAGCGTTGCTAAGTTGCATCACCGCTTTAAGTTGGGCAGGGAGCAGCGATTGTTGTTCGCTGGTTTGCAGATTACTGTTTGTGGTGGTGACCAACGCGCTGGCTTCAGACAATAAGCGCTTGCTGAACTGTCGATACTTATTAATCTCTTGGCGAGACTGAATCATATTGCCGTACTTTTCCAATAGCGCATCACCGCCAGACAGAAGTGATGCATAGGCTGGGTCATCACCTGCTGAAAGTGCCGCGGCTCCGGTCTGATCGTTGCCATACTTAAGTTGCTGGAATTGCGCTACAAACTGCGTATTGATATCTCTGAAACGCTGAAAACTACTGTCATCGCTGGCAAGTCGTATAGGGGAAAAGGTGAGCAGTTCTTTGGTTTCTGCTTGTAAGGCCCCTAAGGATGCCTTGTGGGAAGCAAGATATTGAGATGTTTGATAGGCCATCGAGGCCCCCAAAATACAAGTAATAAGACCTATTATGCCAACAATCAACGAAACTCCGGCTTTTGGTGAAAATTGAGCAAGATTGGCCATTGGATGGATGACTCCCTAGTTAAAACCCTAAATAACGGCATGTGCGTAACCTATCACGCGAGTAACTTATATAGACATACCCACAGAAAAAAATCTCTCAGTTTCCTAAAAGTTAAAAAGTGTGATTTATTTCACCATTTTTAGCCGAAAATTTAATCTTCCATCGTCTCTATAGGTAACACCGGTGTCGTGTAGGGAGTTTGCGTAGCTGACTCCTGAGTATTGACATTGATTAAGGACGGTTGCGTATATTACGGTTGGGTATATTTATGTTGAAGAGATACACACAGGTAGCAATGGCTATTGCATTAACCACAGCGGTGTCAGGGTGTGCGTGGTACACAGGGTTGGCGGACCCTACCGCAGAGCGTTCTGCACGTATTGGAAAATATACCGCAGATCCTGCTAATACATATATGCAGCGGTTTGAAGAGCTTCAACAGCGCATAGAAGCGTTAGAAAGAGAAAATCACCGCTTACGCTCACCGAAGAGCACACGAAAGGGCTCGCAGTTAGGGGCCGCATCGGCCATCGTTCCGCATAAAGCCCCCGCAGTGGATGAAAGTGACAGCGTCATTAGTCAGGTGAAGCTCAAAGTCAGCCAAGCCGTATTGGCCATCGATAATATACTGAGTCAATTAAATACAGCAGAGGTAGCGGAGGTTGTAGAGCAACCGGAGCCTGTGGCTTCTGCTAGCATGCCTCAAGATGATGTGCCTCAGGATAACTTGGTTGCAAGCTTGTCCCCTGTACCGGCAGTATCCGATATGCATGGTCCAGAAAACAGAGTGAATGGCATTCTTGAGCGTGATGGGAGTGGTGATGTGGTTAGATCAACCAGTTACCTGCCATCAAGTGAGCCTAAGTTTAACTTCTCTGTTGTCTATAGCTATCCAGAAGTCACTCCTTGGAATGCGATGTGGCAAATCTTGGAAGATGCCAATGAACATGATAAATGGCGCGGTGTTAACAAAACCAAACCGGCTTACTTTATTTACGTAGGTGCTTACGTGAGTGAGCAAGATGCCACCAATCGACAACAGAACCTGTTAACAATCACCGGCCAAGAACCTGATTTACGCAAGCGTGCAATAAATCGCGCAATTGCCGCAAATTAATTGTGCAATTTTTCGCATTCTTTTAAGCAGCCCTCGTCTATATAGAAAACGTATTAGAACAAGGCATTTTTAGGCGTTAACGATCCAAAGTTAGACGCAACATGGAAGCAACTATGAAACAAACAACTTTGATCGCCACCGCATCAGCGTTAGCCATCGCATTATCAACGCTGTCTATTAACACCGCCGTTGCTGAGTCTAGCGGGGTGACACAAGAAGAGCTAGATGCTCTAAAAGTGCAGTTAATCGAAGCGAAGAGCGCAGTAGAAAATGCCGAACGCGTAGCTGAAGATATTGTACAAACAGCCAAAGCCGATGCAGATAGAATTTTGCAAGAAGCTAACGTAACCGCAGGACAGGAAAATAAAATACAGCCATTGGTGGTAAAGAACGCAGCAGTAGCCGTAGAAATTTCCGCAGGAACCATTGAGGAGATAGCTACGGCCATTATGCCTGAAGGCTGGCGTATTTTGGTTGATGTAAAAGACCCGAAGATTAAAGAGCGACGCTTTCAGTATGTGAGTACCAAGGCAAGAGAGCAGGCATTATCGGACTTATTAAATTCTATCGATATGAGCCATCAATACTTCTTCGAATTACTTGATAGTAACGGTGAGCCATCACCACTGCTTGTTATTAGCCAACGATAAACCAGGACATATTGATAGTTATGAAAAATGTATTTAAGCCTTTATTGATCGGTGTTGTTGTGGGTGGGTTGGTAAATGGGTGTGGGTTAACGCCCCATTCAGAGCAGTTAAAATATGCGCCGCTGCAAAAGCAGGAGCGAAAGATCGTTGTTGAGACGGCTGCGACTTATCTTCGAGAGGTTACTCCTGAAGAAGAGAGCTTACAGATAAAAGTCTCTTATGTGGGTACGGCTACATTAATCGATGCGATCAGAGAGCAGTTGCCCAAACTTAATATTATGCCGGCAGACGATAACGTTGATCTTTTGAAAATGGTCAGTATTTATGCCAACAAGATGCCTTTAGAGGACTATATGGCCTATTTGTCTGCACTCACGGGTTATGACATATCGTTAGAAGGCAATATGGTCTGGGTGCGTTCCTTTGTTGAAAAAGAGTGGAATGTCGCTATGTTCTCGTCGACCCGTAATGTCAGCCTTAAAGCGGGTGAAGCGATTGGCGGCGGTAGCAGCGGTAGTGATGATAGTGGTAGCAGTAGCGGTGGTGGTAGCGGTAACAATACCGTGTCAACTTCATCAAATGAGGATGAGTGGGAAATTATTGTCGACGCGACAAAAGCGATTGTGTTGGAGAAGGACAGTAGTGAGAAAAAGGGAATGTCGCCCTATGTACAAGCATTGCGTTCTGTCGGCACCTTGAGTGTTGGGGGTAGCCCGAGGCGGGTTGAGGCGGTAGACCAGTTTGTAAAAAATGTGATGGCAAAAGGAACGCGTCAGGTCAATATATCTGTACAAGCATATGACGTGGTGCTAGATGATAGTCGGGCAGCAGGAATTGATTGGAGTGCACTGTCATTTAGTAAAGTGCTAAACGGGAACCAAGTTGATTCACTGTTTAGTGCCAGCAATAGCTCTGTATTCTCCAGTAGCGTGCCAATGAATACTCAGGTTAGCGTTGATGGTAAGTATTTTGATGGATCATTTATGTTGAACTTCCTCAATCAATTTGGAGAGGTGGAATTACTGAATCAGCCAAATATTACCGTAAGAAATGGCGTATATGCATATATATCTACAGGGGAAGAGTTGTCTTATGTAGGTAAAGTAACGCGGGAGTTTCCGGTAAATAGCTTAGGCGTTGCACAAAATACAGGGGTGATTTCTGAGTTTGAACCTGCATCTGTACGGGTTGGTGTGACTCTCGCCGTGGTACCAAGAATTCTAGATGACGAACGTATTATGTTAGATATTTGGCCAGTGGTAAGTACTAAATCTGGAGACTTTACGATTGGTGATATTCAAATCCCCAATCTTTCGCTGCACGATATGTCGACACAGGTTATCGTAAAGAACGGTCAATCCATTCAGCTGGGTGGATTTATACGGCGGTCCATCGCAAAAAAATTACAGAACTTACCTTGGAAAGAAAAGCTCACGGGTATGTTAGTGAACCCATTGTTTGAAAGCGAAAGTGATGTTGTTGAACGTAGAGAACTTGTGTTAACCGTCACGCCCACCGTAATCGATGAGATTTAATTGTGTCTGATTTTTTTGCGGAGTTTGTGAACATCCCCGTCACTATTGAAGGTCGGTGCGTTATATTGATGCCGGACTTGGTGGGTATTGTCCCTTTAAGTGAGCAGCACCTGTATGTTGAACTGCAAGAAGCCGTTAACCAAACGCCAGCTATTCACGTTAATGAAGCCGACATAGAAAATATTCGAGAAACGTATCCCGACGTGCCTATCTACGGTCTTTGGCAGACGCTAATTAATAGTGGCCTTGTGTCTTATCGTAAGTCGCTTCAGGTAGTCCAGTCTTCTCCGATGGATGGGTTTTACATCCATTGTGACTTAGGTCGAGCCGAGTTTTCGGGAGATTATGAGGCCGGTTTTTTTGCCGCAGATGCGAGCTTCACCCTCGATGATGCGGCGGTGATTGCGCCGGATCTGGGTAACTTATCGTTGCCCGAAAACCAGGCGCAGATGGCTGAAGAACTTCAAGCTAAACGAAAAAAGAAAGCTCGAGCTGCTTGGATTAGCAGTGTATCAGTGGCTGCATGTGTAGTGTTGTTGGCTACAGCAACAGATTTCTCCTTGTTACAGTATCACCGCTACGAGAATCAAGAGATATTGGATAAATCGGCTATGCGAGATTATTTGTTGGCAGGTTTGGATGGGCTAAAAACATCAAGAATCACCGACGTACCGAATGATCATGAAAAAATCACTAAGATCGCTGAAGTCTGGGCTTACGAAAAGCAGCTAACGACTCAAGGAGCTCAAGAATTTAAGCAAAATGATTTTACCTTCATATTTCCCGACAGGGGAGCTGATCCTAGTAGTCACGTCGGGTGGTTTAACACGGAATATAGCCTTAAAAATTCAGGGGAATGGGTTGTTAACGTAACTGTGGGGGCTTTGTAATGGAATTGTTTCATAAGGGGAAAAAAATTCTGAATTCATGGGGGGTTATGCAATGGGCCATTATATTGGTGGTGCTGGTATTGTGTAGCCACAAAGTATTTAAGCGTCAGAGCACTCGCATTCAGCAAGCCTCCCAGGAAAATGTTGCTTTTCTTGAACAGGATATTCAGGAATTTAATTCGATGGCGGAGCGCCTTGGACAGATGGAGGAGTTGCCTCCGGTAAGGTCCCAATGGGCATATGTCTCGGCTATTGCTGATGAGTTTGGGGTGATATTAAGCCGTAAGGATGGGGGGCGGGGTGAGTATTACAAAGGCCCCCTGGCGTCCTGGGATGGCTCCATAAGTGGCAGCCCGGGAACCGTTCTTGTTACGGCTGATGCATTTCAGCAAACGGTACCGACATTTCTTTATGAGCTATCCATATCGAAAGGTAAGGCGACCTTGAATTTTGCGGTGTTGGGCGGGCAATAAGTTATTACCGATAAGCGGTGAGAACCGAATTTACAAAGTACCTTAGTTGAGATTAAAACAATGAGACATAAACTATACGTAAAAGTGATTGCCATTGCATTAATGCAGTTGATTGGCAGTGGTGTATATGCTGAATCAATAGATGGTGCAAAGATACTGGAGCAGGAAGCGTCTCGAGCCAGAGAGCTACAAAAACTGGAGTATCAAGCGAAACTACTGGAGCAGCGGGCAAGAGTGGCTAAAGCTTACCAAGAGCTTAAACAATCAGGTGGTGCTGTACCAGGCGATTTTTCCGGGATGTATGGGCTACAAGAGCAAACGGCAGCGCAACCTTCTTCTAGCGCTGTCCCAATTGCGGCAACAGCACCTAGTTATGCCGTACCAACAGCAGTGCCAAAGTTGAAAAAAATGATGGGTAAAAGTGCTCTATTTGAAACAGCAAGTGGTCAGGTCGTTGCCCATGTAGGGATGTTGTTGCCGGGCGGCTACAAATTGTTATCGTTAAATGTTGCCTCAGGTGCGCAGCTGGAAAAGAATGGCATGATCTATCTTGCGGCAATTGGCTGGTAAGTCCAATGGCAAAGGTAGCTCGCTCAAGGTTAGAAATTCAGTTTGAGAAATTGATCTCGGTATTGGTCGATAAACAAACGCTAACGACGAAGGTCGCTCGCAATATTTCGGTTCCTGATCGTTTGGATGCAATTGTTCCGCGCTTGTTGGAGCAAGGAGTGGATGATGTTCAACTAGCGACGGCTTTGGCGGAAATTTACCACTGTGAACTGTATCGGCAGGACGAGCAGGGCATCGGCGATCTTATTCGAAGTAGCCACGATAAGTGTCCATGGTTAATATCATCTGATATTTTGTATGTCACAAACCCCTATGATCGTGAGCAAATAGAGCCGTTAATTCGTCGCAAAAAAGACCCTAAAGACCATTTGCATTTTGAGAAGCTAGGCGTGTTGGCAATGTCGGATTTTGAGTCGGACGATGTGTTGCGAGCCAACTACGATGTTGCCATTGCCAGTGAAACCACAGGGTTATGGGCGCAGGAGTTTGTCGATAACCTGCTGAATGAAGCGATAAACCGTAAAGCCAGTGATATACATATCAACCCTGAGTCCCATGGTGGTGTCATCAAGTTGCGTATTGACGGTCGATGTCAGTTATCGAGCATCCCTGATATTCAAACTATTTCCATCGATAGGTACCGTTTGGTCGCAAATAACTTAATGGAACGTGTGGGTAAGCAAAATAATTACCTTGAACCCAGTAGCGGTTACCTTGTATTCCAAGCGGCTCATAAACAGGTCAGTATGCGATTGGAAATGGCACCGGTAAAAGTCTTCACTGAAATCAAACCCAAGCTGACAATACGTGTATTAAACAATATGCGTTCGATCAGCCGCATGGATCAATTGGGCTTATCAGAAGAGCATGTGGATATTTTACGGTCGATGGGACGTCGATCCAATGGCTTGATCGTAGTCACAGGCCCCACCGGTAGCGGAAAATCTACCACCCTAAAATCCTTATTGCGCGATATACGAGATCAATTTCCCGAAAAATCCATCTATACCATAGAAGACCCTGTAGAAGATCAACTTGATGGTATCACCTCCTTGGAAGTCTCTCAGCATATGGGGTTTTCTACGGCACTAAAATCGTTATTAAGGCATGACCCTGATGTCATTATGGTGGGTGAAATTCGTGATGCAGAAACGGCGGAGCTCGCCTTAAGGGCGTCGATGACAGGCCACTTGGTACTAACGACACTACACACCAATGATTCCCATGGAGCTATTAATAGATTAGCCAATCTGGGTATGGACCGGGCGCTTATCGCAGAGAATTTATTGGCGGTGACGGCGCAGCGTTTGGTTAATAGAGTCTGCACTCACTGCTCTAGCAACAAAGCTATTTCTGAAGAAGTCAGTCTGTGGGAAAGCTACGGTGAGGTTGCCGAGTTAAATGGAGTGGGCGATACGGTGCCAGTACTTGATCCAGATGCTGGCTGTCATAAGTGTAACTTTGGTTATGTGGGGCGGCACCTGGTTAATGAGGTATTTGTAAATGATCGGGTGTCAGAAAAAATGATCGCAAAGGGTAGTGGCAGTAATGATATTCGGTTCGCACAACAAGAGCGTAAGGTATTCAAAGACCTATGGGATGATGGTATTCGGCTCGCCAAAAAAGGTATAACAACGTTGGATGCACTTGAGGTGAAAATATCGCCACTACATGTGGCGAGAAATAGGTTAGATAGCGTGAGAGCTGAGGTGTCTAAAGTGGATATTGATAAGGTGTCAGAATGCGACAATTTTTTCGGCTTAGATGCCATAAATCAGTAAATTCCTTGTGTGGTGATCGTCTTCTTAGATAACCAATACCAAACCCTGTAGAAGAGATAAACTATGATAATCCGTAAGCAAAAAGAAAAAGGCTTTACTCTTGTTGAGTTAATCACAGTGATAGCCCTTGTATCCTTGTTGGCAATTTACCTAAGCGTGGAAATGAATGATGCTGGAGAAGATGCGAAAGTAGCGATGGCATCGGCATTTTTACTATCCAATGTTCCTCAAGCAATAAATTCGTTTAGGGCACGGCATGCGGGAGCTTGCGATTTTGATAATCTCAATGTCAATGAAGCAACTGACAATTTAACTGACAGAGGGTTGTTCGCTACTACTCCTTGGGGAGATACATGGGAGGCGAACTATAATGCTTCCGCAAGACAGATAACAGTTTCTTTCCCTACCACAAATGCTGAAAACCCGACTGCTGCAGCAGAGGATATAGCAGCTTCTGCAGCTGGAAAGCCTCAGGTAGCAAGGGCTTCTGGTGGTGCGGCGGATACAGCCGACACTATACTTTTTAGTACGGCTACCACAGTAACCACGACGGATTATCTGATTAGTTGTACTGCGGCTACAGACATGGCTTGCATAACATACGTTTGTAACTAAATATGCAATTTATTGTTAATTATATTGACTCCAAAGGTGGCCAGGCTTCTCTTAAAATAGAAGCTACCACCAAGGAAGAAGCCCGCTGGAACTCCAAAATCCCTGAGCGCCGAATTGTCTCAGTCAGTGAGGATTTTGCGGGTAAGCTGGCCTTCTTGCTGGAGCCACCTAGGCCTGACGTTAAAAATCAGGCCGTGTTTATGCAGACGCTTAGCAGTTCCTTATCGTCCGGTCGAACGGTGCATCAAGGTGTTGAATCCTTGCTAACCAGCAATGGTTGGATTAAATATAAAAATGAAAGCCTGACAGAATGTGAAGGCTTATCAGATTATCTTAAATTATTTCGCTTTGAACGTTTTGCCATTTTAATGGCTAGAGCGGCGGAAAAAACCGGGGCGTTATCGGCAGCACTGCGAGAAGTTTCACGTTACCTTTTAACCCAGGAGCGAATTCGTGCTGAGGTGAGTGGTGAGCTTCGTTTAGGCATTATCTATATAATTCTTGGATTGGCTTTTTTTACCATAATACCAACCTTTATCGGGCCAACGTTATTGGAGATGAGTACGGGTAATCATCCCTCAATCAAACCAAATTACTTTACCTTAGCATTGATTACAGCCGGTGAATTAATCCGCGGCTATGGCTATTTTGTGTTGATAGGTGTTGCTGTTTCTATTAGTCAATACAAATTCCTGTGGCAGTATATTCGCAAGGCACCTTTCTTTAATTTATTCTATAAAAAACAGCTACTCGATAGAGGTACGCAATTCTTATCGGTATACCGCATGCTTAGAGCGTCGGGTTTTGTCGATTCAGAAATTATTTACGAATTACTCAATTCGACAACTGGAGAGACCCGTGAGGTCTATGGACGTATATACGCACATCTAGCGACTTCCAAAGATATTCAAGATGCCTTTGAGCCCGATGATTGGGACCCGGTGGTGATTGATAGTATGTCCATTATTAACGAGGTGGATGATGAAGAGCAGCAACATATTATGAGCGCATTGGAAGATACCATGCAGCTGCAGAATCTACATGCGGCCCGTTCTATATCGAAAGCATTGTCGCGTATTGGATTTATACTTATGTTGAGTTCAGTGGTCGCTGCCGTGGTTGGTTTCTATTTGCCGCTAGCGGGCGGTGCATCAAACGGTTTACACTAATGAGCAGGAACAACGCGGGTTTTACATTAATAGAAATTCTATTGGTGATGGGGCTCGCGGTATTCATGAGCGCTCTGCTCTATGTGCCAGTAACAGACGGTCTTCGAGATATTCGTTTTAAGGCAATGGTCGCAGAAGCCCAAAGTAAAATTAATCTATGTTTACGAGATAATCTTACGCAAGCGGATTGCACCACAAGTGTTAATTCTAATCTTCACCCTGATCTTAGTGAATGGAATGCTGGTGGGTATACGATTACTCCTACAGGGACATCAAATATACTTGTGCTCTCGGTGGATATGCCTGCTGAAGATAGTGCTCGAACATTTATGGGGGTAAGTTTTGATACTTCTGGATCAGTCACTAAGATGGTAGTTTACCCCCGTCAAATAAGTTTAGCGCCAATGGCCTATTCGTTACATTCTGTCGCGGATCAAAAAAATCCAATTCTCACGCCCTAAGGTATATCAGTAATGAAAAATAGTGCTCACGGATTCACCCTCGTCGAGATGCTCCTGGTGATTGGTATCTTGGTATCCATGGCGGCGTTCTCGGCTCAGCGATACTTAAATGATTACCAGTTAGAGAAGGCACAGACCTACGCAACGGATATGATGACAATTGCCAATGCTGCGGTTTCACATAGTTATGATAATGATTACAAATGGAGTGACGAATCCAATGCGGGAGATCCTTGTAGTGGGCTGGTCGAAAATTTGGGGGGCTCAGGTTATTATGATGAGCAAGCGATTAATATAGAGAGTTATGCAGAGTCTGAGTACACAACCAGCTGTGATATATCAACGCCGACAGCACCCGTATTGAAGATTACAAAAGACTTTGGTGATGTCGAGTTGGCAAAAATTATTGAAGGTATGTTGCCTGCGGCGTCTGTGACGGGGTCAGAAGTAACGATGTATGTCCTTAAACCCAGGGGAGGGGGAGGTTCGGAGGTTGGGGTGATCGAAGCTGATGATGCAATTGGGTCTAAGACTGGAATTGTAGTCGATATGCCTGAATGCGGAAGTGAGTTGAAATTTTTTGCGCAGCCATCAGAAATATGTAGCCCCGATGAATTTGGTGTTGAGTCCTATAGAGTAAGAGTTTCGGACACTGCCACTCAATGGGGAAGATATTTGGAAGTAAAATCCACCAGGTTCTTAGCTGATTATATCAATGTTTCATCGTGTGGTTCTGGCGACATCAAATTCACCTATGCTATCACCTGCGGTTAAGGGGGTCCTATGTTAAGTAACAGTCCTCGGCAGGAGAAAGGGATCGCTCTAGTACATTTATTAGTCATATTGTCGGCAAGTGTGTTTCTTCTTGCATTTGCTAATATAGATAAACGGGCGTCAAGCGACCAGAATTTGGCTAGCTTGACGAGTGCTCGGGTAAGTTTTGCTCTAAACGAAGCGCATACATATTTTAAAGATAATGGTCGGTGGCATTATGACTCATTATGTCAAAGCGACTCTCTTATTACTGACAAAAATTCGCTAAAAACAGGTTGGGGTGGTGATTTTACTTATGAATGTGAAAGTAATGGATCGGAGTATTCGGTAAATTACCAAGTGCCCAATGAGCGAGTGGCTTATTTTGTGGGTTCTTTTCCAGGAACTGAGGTAGGGGGCACTGTTGATGGCTGGACAGGCCTGAAATCAAGTATTGATCGGAATGCGAAAATCTCCACCGAGAATACAAAATATATTGAGATTGTTGAGTCTGTGCTGTTCGAAAATAAAAGTGGAGAGACTTCGGCTGTAGTTGAATCTGAAAATTGTGACAATAGTGGCGAATCGAACTGGATTCCGAGCATCTCCGGTTTTTGTGCGAAATCGAAAATTATTCGTGGCTGGAGGGTTCAGTCTGAGAATTTAGGAAGCAATAAAAGAAAATATTCGTTAGAGGTAAAGCGAGATACCTACCATTTTTTGGATCTACTTCATGTGTTCCCCATTTATAAATGGAGAAAGTCGGATGTAGCTTGCGGTGACGATGACGATGACGATGACGATGATAGTGCTAGTGAGGAAATACCACTTAGTGTCTCCGTCCTAATTCAATGTGAGAAACCTTGATAAATAGTGCCAGGTAAGGAGTACTCTTACCTGGCATATTACCTTAATAGATCTTTATGACGTCACGAGGCTTGCCTTCGCCGCTATCCATTAAATCCAGATAAATCAGATTATCGTTATTGGTTAAGTACTTGGTTCGGCTTTGAGATACCCACTGTTCAAACTCATAGTTATATATAATGTCGGTTTCTTCCCATTCTCCGTTGATGTTACTGAAGACATGAATAAATGAGGATAATTCACCGGGAATGGTGCTTTCAAGTGCCGCTACTAACGCTAAAAAATTGTCCGTTTTGTAGATGCCTTCAGCGATGTCATGGCTAGATGCCATCCCGAAATTTGCAGCATAGATTTTATCCCCTGCATTGTTAATTTTTGCGCGACTATAGGAATCTGGGTGTGGAATTGCGGCATAAAGGGTTTGATCATATAACCACTCAGTACCGTTAAACGTAAATATACTAATGCCTGGCACATCACTTCTGTCATCTTCCCTATCAGACATGATTAGCGTTTTTCCATCTTCGCTAAGTTCTACTAAGCCTTGGGATCTACTGGATGCTGGAGATTGAAGAATTGTGGTTGTCCACTCACCGTTGTCATAATTGGATATGCCAAACCCTATGCCGCTAGAAAAAGCGAGAGTTGTACCATCTTGACTCATATCGAATGATCTGATAGATAACCCTAATGAGATGTCATTTTTTAAGACCCATTGATCATTCTCGATAAGAAAATGCTCCGCTACACTGGGGTTCAGTCCAGGTTCTAGCGGATCGCTAATAACTACAATGCTGTCGCCTATACCGCTAATGCGAACAAATATGCCATAATTTCGCAGGTGGGCACGGGTGGCAGTTTCAATAATTTGAGTTTCTTGCCATTGGCCTCCTGTCCTGTCGTAGACATAAGCTGCCCCAGCGGCTCGTTGTTCAGCTGAATACGAGTGCAGCATTGCTCCAACAATAATGCGGTTTCCGTCATCGCTAATATCAATGGACGACCCAAAGAGGTTGCCGAATCCACAAAAGCAATTGTAATAGTCATCTGTGAGAGGAGGGCTATTGGTTGATGCTTTTAGATACCCATCGAGCTGCCATTGATTATTGATCTTTTTGAAAACGTAAACGGCACCGACTCTTGAGTTATCTACCCCTCCTGTTGCGGGATCAAACAGTATATTTGTATGTCCGGCATTGATGAGTGACGAATAACTTGAATCACTGGTGGATCCGATGGCTAGCGTATTTCCATCAGCAGACATGGCCATTTCGCCGCCATATTGTGATCCATTAATAATCGGACCCACATCTACAATATCCTGCCAGTATGGATTCAATATAGTCTCAATACTGTCTTGCATGTGTTCGGTTGTTAGCTCTCTAGTTGTGACTGTATTGCAATCAGTTTCGCTGTCTACACAGGAAGACAGCATATAGCGAGCGCCACTCCAGTGGGTATCAAGAGTTGAATTGGCTATTTCGAACTGAGTATCTTCGGTGCAATACTCTGCATCAGTATCTACCGAATCGTCACCGTCATCGGCAACTTTCAAAGCGGTGAATCCAGAGTCACCATCAGCATTGACTAGCAATTGATAGCAAACGCTTTCATCTTCTTCTACTTCGACATCAGCCCACTCAAAAATGAGCTTTGAGGGTTCTGATGTAATGCGAAATTGTTCAGTATCCTCGGGGAGTTGATTTGTTGCGACAGGTCCACCGCCACCGCCCCCACCACCGCCACCGCATGCTGTGAGTAATAATGACCCAGCAACAACGAGTCCTAAATATGGCTTCATATATTATTCCTTAATAGTAATGAGATTATGGTTTTAACCGTACATATAGACCCATAAGGGGCAAGCATTCTATGACAAAAGTGAATATTCACGGTAATAAACGTTAATTGTTTTGTGGTTTGAATGCTTGTTGAGCAATTTTTGGGTTGTGTTGCGTTACCCGGCCTAATATTCGCTAATTTGCGCCCTATTTACTCGGGTAAAAAACGGCGTTTTCCTTTTTTATAGAGGGTCTATTCTAAAGCCAAGCTTCAGCTTGGTTTTAGTTAGAATTATGAATGTATGGAATTTACACAGTAAGGAAATTGCTATGTCGGTAATATCAAAAGGCGCTATATTGAGCTCTATTGGGCTCTCGGTTGCGTTATCGGGTTGTGTGGGAACGGATTTACCCAAATTTTTGAGTGATGCGCCAGAAGGTTGTAGCTTCAGCGTTGGTGCTAATCAGTATCCCTTAGAAGGTTTTAGCCAGCTCTTGGCGAATGTGACAGGGCTAGTGTGTCTCGATGAGCCACTTGAAAATGTAGATGGCATTGAGTCATTAGAAAAACTAACTACGTTGACGTTAGTTAATGCAGGGCTTACGGATCTGAGTGGCGTGCAAAGTTTGTTGCTACTTGAAGAGGTGGATGTTTCAAAGAATAGCCTTTCAGATATTAATGGGCTAACTGACTTGCCGGTGTTGGCGAAGTTGGATATTAGTGATAACAACATTAGTACGACTGATGCCATGTCCGCGATGCAAGGCCTGACATCGCTAAACCTAGCAAACAATCAATTGGCCGGTGATATTACTGAGCTAGGTGCACTGGATAAGTTGGTCAATCTACAACTTAATGGAAATCCACAGATTGATTGTGCAGATATTTCTATATTAGAAAGCGCACTGGAGACGGTGGATGCTCCTTCTATCATCGTTCCCCCTAGTCATTGTGCATCTACCATTGTATTGGACACAGGCTCGTCAGAATCGGTAGATAACAATACACAAACGCCACCGTTTGAATTGTTGCAAATAGTGGGGGCAGAATCGCCTGATGATATTACATTAATACGTATCGAGAATGATCTTCGGGTCGAATTAGCGGACGGTGTTAGCTTTGTTAACTTTCAAGGCTGGTTTGTTGATGGTTCGGTCCCCATCAGTTTGGTGAGTTTTGGTGATGGATCTGAATATACTTTTGCAGAGCTTCAAGCGCTGATTGGTATTCATATCACATTGACGAATCAAGCGGATGAATACACAGGGAGTGAATTCGCCGATATTATCGATGGTTTGGCTGGCAACGACATTATTGGTGGCGCGGGTGGTAGAGATACTATTATCGGCGGTTCTGGTTTTGATACCTTGAATGGTGGCGCTGGCGACGGTGATCTACTCGTAGGTGGTTATCGTGATGAAAATGGGGTTCATAAAGGTGATAGCGTTCCAGATACTTATCTCTTTAATGAAGGTGACGGCAACGATACTATTGTAGATTTCGATTTTTTGACTTCTGACCAAGGGCATTTGACCTTTGGTGAAGGTATTGGGGCAGAAGGCGTTCAATTGGAACGTGAAGGCGATAACCTAACTATTGCTGTGAATGGTCAAGACTCTGTCACTGTTTTAAATTGGTATGTGGATTCAGACTATCGGTTGTCAACATTTACGTTTGATGGTGTTGCAGTGAGTGTGGTTGCCTATATGGGGTCTCATGAAGTGATGGGAACCGACGGTGAAGATATATTTGATGGCACAGAGACTAGCGATATCCTGAATGGCGCTGGTGGTGATGATGTTATTAATGGTAAGGCAGGTAACGATTGGTTATTGGGTGGTGATAATAGGGATACGATAATCGGTGGTTCAGGTTTTGATACGTTGAACGGCGGTGCAGGGGACGGTGACTTACTTGTGGGAGGTTATCGTGATGAAAATGGGATGTATACCGGTGACAGCGTTCCAGATACTTACCTCTTTAATGAAGGTGATGGTAACGATACCATCGTAGATTTCGATTTTTTAACGTCAGATCAAGGACATTTGATTTTTGGCGAAGGTATCGGTGCAGAAGATCTTCAGTTGGAGCGTGAAGGCGACAACTTGACCATTGTTGTTAATGATCAAGACTCAGTTACTGTTTTAAATTGGTATGTGGATTCAGACTACCGGTTGTCAACATTTACGTTTGATGGTGTTGCAGTGAGTGTGGTTGCCTATATGGGGTCTCATGAAGTAGTGGGAACGAGCGGTGTAGATATCTTTAATGGTACAGCGTCTAGCGATTTCATTAATGGTGCTGAAGGCGACGACGTTATTAAAGGAAAAGAAGGTAACGACCAATTGTTTGGTGGTGGAGGTCAAGATACGGTAATTGGTGGATCAGGTTTTGATACGTTGAATGGTGGTGCAGGCGATGGTGATCTGCTTGTGGGCGGTTATCGTGATGAAAACGGAGTTTATACAGGCGACAGCGTTCCTGATACTTACCTTTTTAATGAAGGTGATGGAAATGATACCATCGTAGATTTCGATTTTCTGACGTCAGATCAGGGACATTTGATCTTTGGCGAAGGTATCGGTGCAGAAGATGTTCAGTTGGAGCGTGAAGGCGACAATTTGACCATTGTTGTTAATGATCAAGACTCCGTCACTGTTTTAAATTGGTATGTGGATTCAGACTACCGATTGTCAACATTTACGTTTGATGGTGTTGCAGTGAGTGTGGTTGCCTATATGGGGTCTCATGAAGTGGTGGGGACGAGTGGTGTAGATATCTTTAATGGCACTGCGTCTAGCGATGTCATTAATGGTGCTGGAGGCGACGACGTTATTGACGGAAAAGAAGGTAACGACCAATTGTATGGTGGCGGTGATCAAGATACGGTAATCGGTGGATCAGGTTTTGATACCTTGAGCGGCGGTGAAGGGAATGGTGATCTACTTGTGGGAGGGCATCGCGATGAAAGTGGCGCTTATTCGGGAGACGGTGTTCCAGATACTTACCTTTTTAATCGAGGGGACGGTATTGATTCGATCGTAGATTTTGACTTCTTAAGCTCTGATCGAGGACACTTAATCTTCGGTAACGGTATTCTTGTCGCAGAAACTACCCTTAGGCGGGAAGGTGATGACCTTATCTTCGTCACAAGCTCAAGTGATGAGGTTCGAATAGTGAACTGGTATGTCGATTCTGACTATCAACTTGCGACGGTGACATTTAGTGATAGTGATGCAATGAATGCCGTCGATTTTGTAGAAAGCAGGATGGTATCGGCAAACTAATCGAGTGAATGGTTCCACCAGGCGGCTAATATCCAAGTTGTGATATTAGCCGTTATTTACCCCCCAATCATTACCGTCGGCGCGCCAATAATAATGGTTCCACCGTGGGCAGTCTTATCTCCCATTCTTGCGGCGGGTTTGTTCCCAATCAGTACCGATCCACTACCTTTTGCGATGGTATCTGGTGGACCAACGCAGACGGCCATATCGCCTAATCTTGCCGCAGGCATACCGGCTATTAGCACATTAGGCTGACCCACAACCACTGGCCCACCCACATGTGGTACAGGCCCGGTGGATGCCGGACAAATATGAAAATCACCAATTCTAGCGGCTGGGGGCACAGGTTATTCCTTTCTGTTAAATATAAGGTTCTACACGTCTACAATTATAGAGACAACGACCACACAAGATATTTGTGAGAAATGAGAGTAAAGTCAAAATAGTGGATAGATTAAAGAATAGGGTCGTCAATCTACACTATGCTAAATAGCATGAGTGTTAGGAGATGAGTATGCCTAAAGAGACGTTAAAATCGTCAGTATCTGAATTGCGTGATCAGTTGGATATGGAAGACGCTGTGGATGAAACACGTAAAGAAGAACTTGAAGCGCTGGCAAGCCGTATAGAGTCTATGATAAACGGTGATGGCGAGCACTGGGAAGATACCTTGGTGCATGGCCTGGAGCAACAATTGGTCCGTTATGAGGAGGAGCACCCGGTGCTGACTCGGACTATTCAAAATGTGTTGAATGCGATCGCTGGACTTGGGGTCTAGTGATCTTCTCACTTCCTCAAAGCATCATTTTTCCTCAACTGTAAAATCTTGGCATCACCTTTGCTTCTACAGTGTTACCAGTACATCTATTTGTAATGTACTGGCTACTGTTAAGTAAGGAGTGAATACCATGTCGCCTGATTTAAAAATGCCGGTTTCCATTACCACAAATACTCCCGACGTTGATTTTGGTGCGGGGCTAGATTCTGTTGCTAAACAAAAGCTTAGTAGTGATAGTGGAGCGTTTAATAACGAATATAGGCGGCAGGTTGACGCGCAGGAATCAAGGCGTGCACAACAGCAATCAGATGCACGGCAGGCTGATATGCGGGCAGATCAAGCCCGTAGAGCAAAGGATGATCGGTTGGCGGATCAACGGGCAGATCGGCGAGAACAGGATAGGCGGAGCGGCAATGATTTGCCTGATAAAGGCCGGGAGGCGGAAAGGGATGTACGGGTTGCCGCACGAAAGACTGCTGATCATGATAGAAATACGCCGGCGTCTAAGGCTAATGATACGCGTAACCAAGGGCCAGATAAGCACACACGAAACAAGACGGTTGAAGAAAGTAGCGATACTGGCCCAATGAAAGCCGAACAGGCAACAACGGTCGAATCCGCTGATGGTAATCAAAAGCAGGAGGTAGAGGAAGTAACGGATACCGCTACGCAAACCTCGGAAACCCAACCCGGTGTGTCCGTCGAGCAAGCGACATTGGTCGAGGGGAGGGCGGAAGCGGGGGATGATTTATCGCCCTATTTTCTTCAACAGCTGTCCGGAGCGAATGCTTCGCAGCGTGAGGATGGGTCAGCCAGTGGTCTAACTGAGTTGGAAAACATAACGCCAAAAGCAGGGCTAGAGCAATGGATGGGGCAAACACTGTCAGGCGACCCTAGCACGGCAGATGGAGTGGAAGGTGACGACGATTTGAATGCCAAGGCGTCGATATTGAGCGAGAGTGTGAAAGGCGCATTGGGTAAGGGAGTGGTGGGTGAGGGAGCAACGATATCGAGTAATAGCGAGACGGTTGCAGTCAGCTCGAAAGTCAGCGAATTGAATGGATCTGTGCAAGAGCAAGTCAAGGGCGCGCCAGAGGTAACGGGTTTGTTAGGTGAGAGAGTGACAGATAAATTACCTAAGGAGCCTTCCGTTTCACAAGTAAACCCTTTGGCGCAAGCAGTGAATACGGCTAATCTCCGACGTGATATACATTCTCAGCAGTCTCGTGTTGGTGGTGAGCCGAGCGCAACGCTGAGCCCATCGTCAAATGACGGAAGCAGCGGTTTTCCCCTCAGTGAAGTAAAGCAATTGATGCAAGAACGAAAAGCATTGTTGGAGGGAGGGAATCAATCCATTAAGAATAGCAATGAAGAATCTATGGTGTCCCAGGCTGATAAATTATTAGCCGCAGATAAGAAACTCGCAGGGGGAATGGACGTGTTAAGGCAGTTGCGCATACCGGGAGCAGAGGCTAAATCGTCAACCCTAGACGATAGCTCGTCCGGCGTAAAACCCCTGCCTTTTGCTAGAGCATTGGATCAGATGAGTACGGTGAAAACGGAAGAGGTCAAGCCATTTAGTACAACCATATCGACGCCGATGAACAAACCGGGTTTTGTTCCAGAATTTAATCAGCGGATCATGATGATGATTGGACAAAAAATTCAATCAGCCCAAATTATGCTTACCCCCGAAGAGTTGGGGCAGATTGATGTGACGGTGAAATTTAATCAAGATCAACAGGCGAGTATTGTTTTTGCGAGTCAGCAGCCGGCGACTAGGGAAGCGCTAGAAAGTGGCGCGCAACGTTTGAGGGATATGCTGGAAGAAAATGGTGTTGATTTGGAAAGTGTTGATATTCAGGAACAGTTAGCGAATGGCAGGCATCAAGGGGAAGATGGAAAGTCTGAAAATCTTGCTGGTCTGGAAAATACTGACGCCACAAAGGTGACTGAGGAGGAAGAAGGGGATGAATCTGATGCGGTAGTAACGTTAGAAACTGATCGGATTGTCGATTTTTACGCCTAGAGTTTTACTGCCTAACGGTGTCGATTATAGAGAGCCCTACCCCACGTTTTTGGGGCTCTGCCTTTTGTTTTGTCAGCACCTCACAGTTAAAAAATCCTGTAAAAACAAGCGCCTGTTAGAAAAATGACGTTTTCATCTGGGAATTCTCTACTACACTAGTGTAACAGGGCCAAAACATTGACGTTGATGGATGTTGGTTTTTCTAAGCAATTGATTTCAATGGCATTAGTAAGAGTGGCAGTCTGGTATTTCAATGGCATAGCTTTTGCAACTGCTTAACAGAACGATCAAACACATAGACTGTTCGATACACATTTAATTTGATCCAAAAAGGTGATGATCCATGGCTGAAGACGAAAATAAGGAAGAGGCGGCGCCCAAATCAAACAAGCTACTGATAATCATTATTGTGATATTAATAGTATTACTTGTGGGTGGCGGGGCAGCAGCTTTTTTCATGTTAGGTGGAGATAAATCATCGGGTGATACTGAAGTATCGATGGATTCATCAAGCTCCCCGGCGATTTATTATGATCTTAAGCCTCCCTTTGTTGTGAACTATAGCTGGAAAGGGCGTCAGCGCTATGTGCAAATAAATCTTGCGGTGAAGACGCGAAATGAATCTGTCGTGAGTGCCTTGAAGAAGCATATGCCTTTGGTCAGAAATAACCTGGTGCAATTGTTTGGGGCGCAGGATTTTCAAGCATTGCAAACACCAGAAGGGAAAGAGGTGATGCGCCAAGCGGCACTTGAAGATTTACAAAAAATACTGATTGATGAGATGGGTGATGAAGGCGTTGAACAGGTGCTGTTCACCAATTTCGTGATGCAATAACAGGTAGGTTGTAATCAATGGCTGTACAAGATCTATTATCCCAAGACGAAATCGATGCGCTGTTACATGGTGTTGATGATGGTGATGTGGACACGGGTGGGGGGGAAGCTGAAGATGGTATTTCCTCCTATGACCTAAGTACACAAGATCGCATAGTGCGTGGGCGAATGCCTACGCTAGAGATGGTTAACGAGCGTTTTGCTAGATACACTCGAATTAGTATGTTCAACCTATTGCGTCGTACCGCCGATGTTTCTGTTGGCGGAATACAGGTGATTAAGTTTGGGGAGTATGTGCATAGTTTGTATGTTCCTACGTCACTGAATATGGTGCGACTAAAACCGCTGCGAGGAACGGGTCTATTTATATTGGATGCGAAACTGGTATTTAAACTGGTCGATAATTTTTTTGGTGGTGATGGTCGTCATGCAAAGATAGAGGGGCGAGAGTTTACCCCCACTGAAAATCGAGTGGTACAGATGGTGTTAGAACAAGCTTATGTTGATATGGAAGAAGCTTGGAAAGCAGTGTTACCCGTAAAGTTTGAATACCTTAGCTCAGAAGTAAACCCATCCCTGGCCAATATTGTTAGCCCAAGCGAGGTGGTTGTTGTGAGTTCGTTCCATGTGGAGCTGGACGGCGGCGGCGGGGACCTTCATCTGACATTGCCCTATTCCATGATAGAACCATTACGAGAGGTGTTGGATGCGGGTGTACAAAGTGACGTTGATGATTCTGATGAACGTTGGCAAAAATCGTTACGTGAAGAAATTATGGGAGCGGTAGTGTCCCTTAAAGGCAAGTTGTTAGATAAGGAAATAAGTCTAAAGGAATTATCAGAACTAAAAGTGGGCGATATTCTGCCTGTGGACATGCCAGAAACCGTATTAATGTTGGCAAATAATATTCCTACCTTTACCGGTAAATTGGGCTCTGCGAATGGGAATTTGGCTTTGCAAGTAGTGAACAAGATAGAAAAACCTGATCTAGATAGCGGTAAAGGTTCAAGGTTGGCTTATCTCCGCGCGCAAATAAAGAAGGAGCGTATGGAAGAGGAGGAGCAGCAGCAGCGAGGAAATTAGTGCCTTTGGAGTATTCCGTTATGAATAAATTGCGGTTGTTTTTGTACGAGTATGAGGAAAGAGGAACGTTGTATGTCAGATTCAGAAGAACCCAAAGAGGATATTGATGACGCTGCACTTGCCGATGAATGGGCCGCAGCGTTAGAGCAACAAGAAACGGAAGAGGATGTGCCAGCGGTCACGACGGCACCCTTAGACGATTTGATGGCTCAAGCGGAGGCCGCGCCTTCAGGCATTCCGGTGTCGGGGGCCGATAATCCCAATCTGGACGTGATCTTAGATATTCCTGTTCGGCTCACTATGGAAGTGGGCTCAACGAATATTAACATAAGAAATCTATTGCAACTTAATCAGGGCTCGGTCATTGAATTGGATCGACTCGCGGGCGAGCCATTGGATGTATTGGTCAATGGTACGTTGATCGCTCATGGTGAGGTTGTGGTGGTGAATGAGAAATTTGGTATTCGTCTCACCGATGTTATTAGCCCTAATGAGCGTATTAAGAAACTTGGGTGAGTTTTTACACTTCAACAATGGGTATTGAGTGATGAAAATAGTAGGTCGATTATCAGTGTTGATATTTCTTCAGTGCATTTTGTACTCTACGGTGGTTGATGCACTGGAAAGCAATGCTGCACTTCCAGTGGCCGAGAGCGGCAATGAAATACCCATAACAAAACAAACCATACCTGAAGTAAAAAATCCATTGTTGGCAGGGCTTAGAGAAAGCAAGCGTCCTGCGGTCAACCCCATTGATGATGGCGCAGTGGGTAAAATGTTTTTCGGGTTAGGTTGTGTGTTGGCAATGATATTTTTTTGTTCTTGGTTGCTTAAACGGTTTAACGTCAACAAGCTCGGTACTGCAAGTTCATTGACGGTCAGTGGGGTTTTGCCGATTGGTACAAAGGAGAAAGTCGTCGTTGTAGATGTCGAAGGCACACGGCTTGTGTTGGGCGTGACCTCAACCAATATTAGTATGTTGCATACGTTAGATAGTGTAGGAGCCACACCAAAAAGTGGGTTACCCAGCGCAAATGATAGTTTTGATCCTTCATTTTCCTCCAAGATGCGTCAAATTCTAAAAGAAGGCGTCGGAAGTGAGTAAGCAAGGGGTGGGCGTCATATTACTCATGCTAATGAGTAATATGGGTTTTGCGGCGAACGTCGCTGGCGTGCCTGCGCTCACATTAGTGGATAATGGCGATGGTTCTCAGAGTTACACCGTGACCATACAGGTGCTGGCGTTAATGACGATGCTGTCATTCTTGCCCGCGATTATCATGATGATGACGTCTTTTACGCGTATTATTGTGGTGTTTTCCATATTACGGCAAGCGATGGGGCTTCAACAAACTCCGTCGAATCAAATTCTTGTGGGCCTCGCATTATTCTTGTCACTATTTATTATGACGCCGGTATTTGAAGATGTATACGAAAATGCGGCGAAGCCCTATATGGATGAAAAAATTGAGGCGGGCGTGGCATTGGATCTTGCGATAGTGCCGTTTAGGCGTTTTATGTTGTCACAAACCCGGGAAACGGATATGGCTATTTTCCTAGATTTGTCAAAAAGCGCTAAAAACTATGCCAGTCTTGAAGAAATCCCCATGAATATTATCATTCCGGCATTTGTTACTAGTGAATTAAAAACGGCATTTCAAATCGGTTTTCTATTGTTTATCCCTTTTCTTATTATTGATCTCGTTGTTGCTAGTGTATTGATGGCAATGGGTATGATGATGTTGTCACCCTTGATTGTTTCGCTGCCGTTCAAAATAATGTTGTTCGTGTTTGTTGACGGTTGGGCAATGATTATTGGTACTGTGGCTGCAAGTTTTGGTCCTGTGTAGGAGTAAGAAAAATGACTGCAGAAATTGTGACTGATCTAATGCGTAATGCGCTCTATATTGCGATGTTGCTAGTGTGTGTGATTATCGTGCCGAGTTTGTTGGTCGGGTTGCTAGTATCAATGTTTCAAGCCGCGACGCAAATAAATGAACAGACGTTGAGTTTTCTTCCTCGATTAATTGTTACGTTATCAGTGCTGTCCTTCACTGCTCCTTGGTTAGGGCGAGTAATACTGGAATTTACGACGCGGTTATTGATGGACATACCGGACCTTATTCGGTGACGGATTGTGGCGAAATAGATGGAAGTTGCGGTTGAGTATATTTATACGCTACTAGGTCAGTATATATGGACCTTTTCTCGCGTAGGTGCATTTTTTATGGTGATGCCTATCGTCAGCACTCCGTTAGTATCGACACGCCTACGGTTGAGTATTGCGTTATCTGTAACGCTTATTATTGCGATGGGACTCAAAGACGAGATACCAGTGATCGACCCTTTTTCTCTTGAATCGATGGTAATTGTCGCGCAGCAAGTCTTGATTGGTGCCGTAATGGCATTTACATTACAGATCCTTTTTCAGATGTTTGTGGTGGGAGGGCAGATGGTAGCGATGCAATCCGGACTTGGTTTCGGAACATTAATGGATCCGGTTAACGGTATTAATGTCACCTCGATTAGCCAGCTGTATTTGATGTCGATAAATCTATTGTTTTTTACTATGAACGGTCATCTTACGGTAATTTCTATGCTATCTGATAGCTTTTACACGCTACCGATAGGCCAGGCACTGCCCAGTGAAAGTTTGATGAACTTAGTTCGGCTCGGGTCGTGGTTGTTTGCATCAGGGTTGTTGGTGGCTTGGCCCGCCGTTATTTCTCTATTGGTAGTGAATTTCACGTTCGGCGTGATCAGTCGCGTTGCGCCTCAAATGAATATTATCTCCATTGGTTTTCCGTTTACTATGGTGACAGGACTGATCATCATTTGGTTGACCTTACCTAACGTATTGCCTCAGTTTGATCACTTGAGCTCAGAGGCATTTGTTATTATGCGGAGCTTAGTTAGGTGATGCTTTATGGCTGAAGAAGATAGTGCACAAGAAAAAACGGAGGAACCTACCCAGAAAAAGATCGATGATTCCCGTGACAAAGGCCAGATTCCTCGATCTAAAGAACTCGCGGCTGCTGGGATAATGATTTTTGGTTCGTTGGGTTGCCTGATCTTGTCGGGGCCCTTAATAAAAGCCATTACGGGTGTATTCCGATCTTCCATGAGTTTGACGAGGGAAGAAATATTTGATCTTAGCTTTATATCCCATAAATTCGAAACGTCGATGTTCTCAGCGTTCTCGTCACTAGGGATATTTTTTCTGATGTTGGCGTTTATCGCACTTTTTGTACCGGGTTTGTTTGGTGGGTGGATTTTTAGTTGGAAATCGCTGGCCCCAAAAATGAGCAAGATGAACCCTATCAAGGGGTTGAAAAAAATATTCTCAGCCAACGCGATCATGGAATTAGTGAAGGCATTCAGCAAATTTGTGCTGGTAGGATTCTTTGGGTTTCTAGCGCTAACTCATTATCGATATGAACTGATGGGCTTAGGGTTTGAAGCGCCAAAGGTCGCTATCGCCCATGGATTGGAAATATTGGCTTGGTGTTTTATTTTCTTGAGTACGTCGTTACTGTTTATTGCAGCGATTGATGTGCCGTTTCAATTGTTTCAGCATAACAAACAAATGAAGATGACCAAGCAAGAGGTAAAGGACGAGCATAAAAATACGGAAGGTAAGCCTGAGGTTAAGGGGCGGATTCGTCGAATGCAACATGAGATCGCACAGAATCGGATGATGTCTGCGGTACCTGATGCCGATGTAGTCATAACAAACCCTACACACTATGCGATCGCGCTAAAATATGATCACGGAACCATGATGGCTCCGAAGTTGGTGGCTAAGGGTGTGGATTTGATGGCAGAACAAATTAAACGAGTCGCCATCGAACACAATGTGACCATTGTCACCGCTCCACCTTTGGCGCGATCTATTTACTACAATACCAAGCTTGAAAGAGAGATTCCGGCTGGATTGTATGTGTCGGTGGCCCAAGTTTTAGCGTATGTGTATCAGCTGACACAATATACTGCGGGTCAGGGGGATAACCCTGGTAATGTTCCCGATTTTGAGGTGCCAGAAGATCTGAAGAGGGACTAATGTTCCGTATGTTGTTATCCGACTGACGGAGGTGCAACGCGTGGTATCCAATCCCACCACTCACTTTGGCCATCTTTTTTGTCTTCTTTAGTTCTATGGACATCCCATGTGACTAAGAAATCAGGATCTTCGATAAGTACCTTGTTGTCTTGGTTTCGGTAAGCGCCTTTGGGTGCGTTAAACCAAGGAGCAAGTGATGAAGGCAGGGTGAAAATTGCCTCTTTATCAGTGGGGTCTTCAAGATTGAGATTCACTGATATACCGTCATCTTCGTGGACTTTAACAACACGCCCAGCCAATAAGTTCTGTTTTAGTGGTTCATCATTGAGATCAAAATAGCTCAATCCAATAACGCAAGTTTTGTTGACTATGTCGGTTAGGTCCATGGTACATCCATTAAAAATACTGGGTGATCGTTGTGTGCGGCGCTATATTACGGGTTTTGCCCAGGGATTGCACTGCCAGACAGCTAAATCCCATGCCCGATAAATATTTTCCTAAAAGCGGAGAGGTTTTTGCAGGTATCCCCTCAATAACGAGCATATAGTCAATTCGTTGGCTGCAAATGGGGATAGGTATCGTATGGCGGAAGCAGCAGGGTTTCTGACGCAATTGAAAGAGGCCAGTAAGCACGCGAATCTTGGAGCACCGATCTTCTTGATCGTGGTTATGGCGATGATGACATTGCGGATGCCGCCGTTCCTATTGGATATTCTTTTTACCTTCAATATTGCGTTGGCGTTAGTTGTATTGCTGGTCTCGGTCTATTCCATTCGACCACTCGATTTTGCGGTTTTTCCGACGATTCTTCTCGTGGCAACTTTGTTACGTCTTGCCCTAAATGTGGCATCCACCCGGGTTGTATTGTTAGAGGGCCATAATGGCGGAGATGCTGCGGGCAAGGTCATACAAGCTTTTGGTGAAGTGGTTATTGGTGGTAACTACGCAGTGGGTTTAGTGGTGTTCTTAATCCTGGTGATTATCAATTTTGTGGTGGTAACAAAAGGTGCGGGACGCATAGCGGAAGTAAGTGCTCGATTTACCTTGGATGCCATGCCAGGTAAACAAATGGCGATTGATGCGGATCTTAACTCCGGTCTTATTGACCAAGACGAAGCAAAAAGACGTCGTACGGACGTCGCCCAGGAAGCCGATTTTTATGGGGCTATGGATGGTGCGAGTAAGTTTGTGCGAGGGGATGCCATCGCCGGCATCTTGATCTTGATCATCAATATTGTCGGTGGGTTAGCGATAGGTATGGGGCAGCATGATTTGGCGTTTGTAGAGGCGTTGAAAGTCTATGCATTGCTAACTATTGGAGATGGTTTGGTAGCACAGATACCCTCATTGTTACTATCGACCTCTGCCGCATTAATTGTTACTCGCACATCTAATGCGCAGGAAATGGGCGCTCAAATATTTAATCAGATGTTCTCAAGTCCGCAAGCACTCGCGGTGGCCTCGGGTATTTTGTGCATTATGGGATTGGTTCCTGGTATGCCGCACTTGTCTTTTTTGGGATTGTCGGCAGCCTGCGCTGCTGGCGCGTATTGGATTTATCTTAGGTCAAAAGAAAAGGCGCTTGAAGAGGCGAACAGTGCGGTGTCGAAAGAGCAATTAGATACAATGGCAGCTGCGCAAGAAAATGATGTGAAAGAGTTAGGTTGGGATGATGTTCAGCCTGTCGACGCGATTGGGCTTGAGGTGGGTTATCGTTTAATTCCGCTGGTAGATAAGACTCAAGGTGGGCAGTTGCTTGGGCGTATTAAAGGTGTCAGAAAAAAGTTGTCACAAGAAATGGGTTTCTTGATGCCTTCTGTACATATTAGAGACAATCTTGATTTACTCCCCAATTCTTATCGCGTGACGCTAATGGGGGTGAGTATTGAAGAAGCGGAGATTCATCCCGATCGAGACCTTGCCATTAACCCAGGTCAAGTTTTTGGCACTATCCAGGGTATTGCAGGCAAAGATCCAGCCTTTGGGTTGGATGCGGTATGGATTGAGGCTGCACAAAGAGACCAAGCGCAAACCATGGGGTATACGGTAGTTGATGCCAGTACGGTGGTTGCAACCCATATTAACCAAATCATGCAAAAACATGCCCATGAGCTGTTGGGCTTTGAGGAAGTACAAAAACTGCTGGATAACTTACAGGCGTCGTCGCCAAAGTTAGTCGAGAGCCTAGTGCCTAATCCATTGCCGTTAAGCCGATTGCATAAAGTGCTGCAAAACTTATTGCAAGAGGGCATTCCGATCAAAGATATACGGACAATTGCCGAAGCTTTGGCAGAGGTTGCCCCTCGAAGTCAAGACACTGACGCTCTTACTGGGGCTGCGCGAATATCCTTAGCACGCCTGATCGTACAGACCATCTACGGTGTAGCCAATGAGCTACCGGTTATTACATTGCAACCAGAGTTGGAACAGTTGTTGCTTCAATCAGTATCACAGGCACAACAAGCTGGCGGAACAAGTTCCGATGCGGTGATTGAGCCAGGTCTTGCTGACAAGCTACAGCGTTCGGTTGCTGAAGCGTCACAAAAGCAAGAGCTAGCAGGTCAACCACCAGTGTTGTTAGTGTCGACGGGGATTCGGTCGATGTTATCTCGGTTTCTACGATTTAGCGTTCATGGCTTAAATGTATTGTCGTATAACGAAATACCGGATTCCAAACAAATTACGATTGTCTCCAGTGTTGGCCAGTAGCGTTGGCTTATCCATCCTTATTAACGATGGAAGGTAAGTAATTATGAAAGCGAAAAAATTTGTAGCTCCAGATATGCGCCAAGCGCTAAAAATAGTCAGAGATACTATGGGTGCTGATGCTGTTATTCTTTCTAATAGGAAGGTTGCAGGTGGTGTCGAGGTGAGTGTTGCCACAGATTATGATGAAGCGATGGAAGACCATCGTCGATCTATTCGGGATCAAGCGAGTGTACCTCAATACACGGATGGCAGCTTACAGTTCGCGCCAGCACAAGGGGATTCAACGCGATTATTAAAAGAAACGCTATTGGCGGTAAAAGACAAAGAGCGTCGAGATGAGGTTCGAGAGTTATTGAATCGTCAGCGTCAAGAATTAGATTCAGGCACTAATGAAGAGTTTGTTGATAGCTATCGTCGGGATGATGTATCTATCAGTACGGAGGGGCAGCGTAAGCAACGTGCGGATAACTTACTTCCCCCCAAGACTCCAACGCAAATAAGCGCTGAGCGTCAAAATGCACCTGCCAAGAAGTCCTTTTTTGAAGAATACGAAACTAGGGTAGAGAATGAGGCTAACGAGGTTGCGGCAGAGAAGGGAAAAATTGAGAGTGAGATAAAAGAGACTACATTAGCATTTGAAGAACCTCTGCAAGATATTAATCAAATGCGAAATGAATTGCAGCAATTACGCAGTGTGATTAGTTCGCAGTTAGGTAATGTAGCCTGGGGCGATTTTAGTTATCGTCATCCTATTTCTGCGGCTATTTTTAAACGCCTAGTCAAAATGGGCTTGTCGTCAACATTGGCAAGAAGTCTTTCACAACAGGTGGAAGGACATTCCAATAAAAAAGATGCATGGCACCATGTGTTGCTTAATCTAGCCTCTCGCATACCCGTACATGATGCTATTCCAAAGGAGGAAGGAATTATTGCATTTGTTGGCCCTGCGGGAGTAGGGAAGACTACAACCATTGCGAAACTAGCCTCTGACTACGTATTGAAATATGGACCTGAAAATTTGGCACTGGTAACAACGGATAGCTATCGCATTGCGGGCCACGAGCAATTAAGAGTGTTGAGTAAAATACTCAAGGTCCCGCTACGGGTTGTCGCAGGAAATCAGTCGTTGGAATCGGCGTTGCAGGGATTACAGCGTAAAAAAATGATCTTGATCGATACTGCTGGGTTAAGCCATAAGGATGTGTGCTGGGAAGAGCAAATTAGTGCCTTGAACAGCGTGTCAAAATCAATGGAAACGTGGTTGGTGTTATCGACAACCAGTCAGCGAAAAATCCTTGATAAGACCGTTATGAACTATAAAAGACTCGGCTTAGATGGATGTGTGCTAACAAAGATGGATGAATCGGCAAGCCTAGGAGAAGCATTAAGTGTAGTAATAGAACATCGGCTATCTGTTGCCTATACTACAAATGGACAGAACATTCCTGACGATATTGATCAGGTCAAACCGAAAAGTTTGGTGAATCAAGCGATAGCCCTGACAAAGGAAGCTACACTTGATGATGAACTTGCGGCTGATTGCTTTCACGACAGCTTACAAACGAAAAATGGCGCGTTTACAGCAGCTTAACTAACGTGACAAGCAGTAGGTCTGTAAATAAAAAAATAGGAATTATATGAGTGGACATCCCGTACAAGTCATCGCTATAACCGGTGGAAAAGGTGGCGTTGGTAAAAGTAATGTATCCGTAAATTTGGCAATTTCATTGGCGGATTTAGGTCGACGTGTCACGATATTGGATGCGGATTTAGGGCTAGGCAACTTAGATATTCTTTTGGGTATCACGGCGCGTGAGGATTTATCCCATGTGCTTAATGGTACCTGCAGTATTAAGGATATTCTGGTGGAGGGCCCCGGTGGTATTAGAATTGTTCCTGCTTCGTCGGGAACACAAGAGCTCGTGAGCCTGGGGCCACGTGAGCACGCGGGCTTAATTCATGCCTTTAGCGAATTGAGCGATGATATTGACGTGCTTATTATTGATACCGCTGCGGGCATTTCCGAAATGGTGATGAGTTTTGTGACTGCGGCGCAAGAAACGCTATTTGTAGTGACGAATGAGCCGACATCTATCACTGATGCTTATGCAATGATTAAGTTGCTTAATCAGAAGCACGATTCTTATCGATTTAATATTTTGGCCAATATGGTTCGCTCCCAACAAGAAGGCCGCGATATCTATGCAAAATTAACCAAAGTATCTGATCGGTTTCTTGATGTGGCGTTGCAATTTACGGGCTGCATACCTTTTGATGATTACCTGCGAAAATCAGTTCAGAGACAGAAAGCCGTCGTCGAGGCTTATCCTCGTTCCAAAGCGGCATTAGCATTTAAGACGTTGGCATCAAAGGTTGATAGTTGGCCATTACCGACCTCACCGCGGGGGCATTTGGAGTTTTTTGTCGACAATCTTGTACAGGCAGCGGCGGTTCGTTGATCGGTGATGCAGTCCTTAAGTAAAGTCGTTATCGATAAGGTCAGTATGTATTCTGATGATAAGACACCTTCCATCGAATCGTTGGTGGAAGAACATACAGTCTTGGTTAAGCGTATTGCGCATCATATGATGGGGCGCATGCCTGCGAATGTCGCAGTTGATGATCTCATTCAGTCTGGAATGATCGGGTTGATTGATGCCATCCAGAAGTTTGATCATGGTAAAGGGGCGAGCTTTGAAACTTATGCGGGCATAAGGATTAGAGGAGCCATGATTGATGAGTTGCGCCGCGGAGAATGGGCGCCTCGATCTGTGCATCGTAATGCAAGGCGAATTCAACAGGCGATTAAGGCTATCGAAAATCGCACCGGAGGCGAAGCTTCCGATCTGCAGATTGCGGACGAATTAGAGGTGTCGTTGGATGAATACTACAGCATGTCGCAAGATAGTATGGCGACACGGCTGTTTAGCATGGACGAGCTGGTCGCTCCGGACGAACAGATTCTGCAAACGGATGACGAGCGAGAGCTGGCAAATCCGTTCACGGATATACAGAAATCATCACTTAAAAAACATCTTGTTAAGGCAATCACTGAGTTACCAGAGCGGGAGCAAATGGTGTTAGCTCTTTATTATGATGAAGAGCTAAATCTGAGGGAGATCGGTGAGGTCTTGGGGGTCAGTGAGTCTCGGGTTAGTCAGATTCACAGCCAAGCAGCACATCGACTAAGAGCTCACCTTCAGGACTGGGTATAAGGCGATTCTTCTTTCATTTTCAGTTATACACGCTTCAGTTGGTATTCGACACATTCTTGACGTGATGCCATCTGCCTGATTTTCATAAAAAAAATATTTTAATCGCAAGTTAGACTAATCTAATTCAACAAAAACTGGATACCTTCAACACAGCTACTAATATTAATAAAGAGTCGGTCTAGGCAACCATTTGTGTTGTTGATTAATGTTCATTGGAGGCGGCCTTGGACAAAAATATGAAAATTCTTATTGTAGATGATTTTTCCACAATGAGACGAATTATCAAAAATTTATTAAGAGATCTTGGATTCACAAACACCCAAGAGGCAGATGATGGCAGTTCGGCATTACCTTTGCTGAAAAGTTCGGATTTTGACTTTCTGGTGACGGATTGGAATATGCCAGGTATGACAGGCATTGACCTTCTGAAAGCTGTGAGGTCAGATGAAAAATTGCAGAGCTTACCTGTATTAATGGTTACGGCTGAGGCTAAGCGGGAGCAGATTATTGAAGCTGCTCAAGCTGGCGTCAATGGCTACGTAGTGAAACCTTTCACCGCTCAGGCGTTAAAAGAGAAAATCGAAAAGATTTTCGAGCGTGTCGATGCATAACGGTCTGACGGAATAGGTGTTTCATGAGCCAATTAGACAAAGCGGGTGACGATACCTCGCTGGTGAAGCATGCGAAGGAATTACTGAGTCAACTTGAGACGGGAAATTCACTGGATGCAATGAAAACCATCGAGAGTTTAAAACAGCAGCGGGATCAGTACTTATTTGATGAGGTGGGAAAGCTCACGCGCAGTTTACACTCTGCCATTCGTAGTTTTGCCATCGATGCCGAATTAGGTGATCAGGACTCAACAGAAATGTCTCGAATGGCGGATGCGTCAGATCGCTTGAATTATGTGATTGAGCGAACTGAGCAAGCGGCCAACAAGACGATGGATGTTGTCGAGGAAGTGATGCCTTCCGCCCAGGAAATTAGTTCGGGTGCTCAAGAGCTTAAGGAGGACTGGGATCGCTTCATGCGAAAGGAGATGAAACCGGACGAATTCCGACAGCTAACCAAAAGAGTTGATGGTTTTTTAACGACCACTGTTGAAAAGTCTTCCTCAATGGGTGGTCAACTGTCAGAAATTTTGCTGGCCCAAGATTATCAAGATCTTACCGGTCAAGTAATAAAGCGGGTCATATCTCTCGTTGAAGAGGTTGAAGATAGCTTGGTTGGCCTTGTTAAGATGGCGGGTGAATTGGATCATCTTACTGGGTCAGATGAGGAACTTGAGGCATTGATGGGCAAGGAGTCAGCGACGACTGATGATGGTATAGGGGCCGAAGGTCCTATTATAAACCCGGAAGAACGGGCTGATGTAGTGTCTGGGCAAGATGAAGTTGATGATTTATTGTCCAGTCTTGGATTCTGAGGGGAATAGCGCATGAGTTTTGATGCGGATGAAGAAATTCTACAGGACTTTCTGGTAGAAGCGGGTGAACTGTTAGAGCAGTTGTCGGAGCAACTTGTTGATCTTGAAAATCAACCTGACGATAAGGATTTATTAAATGCCATTTTCCGTGGTTTTCATACGGTTAAGGGCGGAGCAGGATTCTTACAGTTAGATACCCTGGTTGATCTTTGTCATGTGGCAGAGAATATCTTTGACCAACTCCGTAATGGTGCGCTTACCGTTAATTCCGAATTAATGGATGTTATTCTTCAGGCGCTAGACTCCGTAAATGAAATGTTTGCTCAGGTAAGTAGTAGGGTTAGTCCAGAGCCAGCAACACCGGAATTGATGCAAGCGCTGCACGCTATCGCCAATGGCCAATCGGCTCCCACAGCAGCGGCTCCCGCAGCAGCTCCGGTGCCAACGGCTCCTGACGCCGCGGCTACACCATCGGGTGAAAATTACGGTGATATCTCAGACGATGAATTTGAGCAATTTCTTAATGCGATGGATGAGCCAGATGGGTCTGCTGCGAGTGCAAGTGCCGCCCCAGCGGATGATGACGGGTTCATCGATATAGATAACAGCGCTCCATCGGGTGGTGATGGATTTATTGAGGTTGATAGTAGCGCTCCAAGTTCTTCATCGGCTTCCCTGGATGCCGATGAAATATCTGATGATGAGTTTGATGCATTACTGGATCAGTTGCATGGCGCGGGTAAAGGACCTGGAACGGCTGCAGAAGCGTCGGCACCAGCCAGTGCGCCAGCAGCAGCGCCTGTTGCTAGTCAGGCGCTAACTGGAGATGAAATTAATGACGATGAATTCGAAGCAATGCTCGATGAGTTGCACGGAAAAGGCAAGCATGGGGGAGTGCCTTCTGGTGAGGCTGACACACCTGCGCCTGCGCCAGTAGTTAACACTGACGGCGGAATGATTGATGATAGTGAGTTTGAATCACTATTAGATGAATTACACGGTAAGGGTAAAGGACCCACGACTGGTGATGCGTCACCGGTCGTAAGTGCTCCTGCGGCAGTGGAAGAAGCGCCGCAACCAGTGGTTGAGCAGCCAGTAGCGGCCGCACCACCACCGAAGCCTGCGGCTGCTCCACCCGCAGCTGCACCTGCTCCGAAGCCTGCGGCTGCGAAACCTGCGGCTTCGAAACCAGCCAAAAAAGCTGCGCCAGCGAAGGGGGCGGCTAAAGAAGCTGCGGGTATGCCTGCTGAAACGACGGTTCGTGTTGATACCAAGCGGCTTGACGACATAATGAACATGGTAGGAGAGCTAGTACTTGTTCGTAATCGATTAGTCCGGCTGGGATTAAAGAGCGCCGATGAGTCAATGGCGAAAGCCGTTGCGAACCTTGATGTGGTTACCGGGGATTTGCAAACAGCCGTCATGAAGACGCGGATGCAGCCGATCAAAAAAGTGTTTGGTCGTTTTCCTCGAGTGGTTAGGGATCTAGCGCGAAATCTAAAGAAAGAAATTAATCTTGAATTAGAAGGTGAAGAAACGGATTTAGATAAGAACTTAGTGGAAGCATTAGCGGATCCACTGGTTCACTTGGTTAGAAATAGTGTGGATCATGGTATCGAACAGCCCAATGTTCGAGAAGCAAGTGGTAAGCCAAGAACGGGTAGGGTTGTGCTTTCGGCGGAGCAAGAAGGGGACCATATAGTATTGTCCATCTATGATGATGGCGGTGGTATGGATCCAAATATGCTACGGGGTAAAGCCGTAGAAAAAGGCGTGATGGATGAAGAAGCCGCGGATCGATTAAGTGATCAAGAAGCTTTTAATCTTATATTTCATCCGGGTTTTTCCACTAAAACTGAAATTTCCGATGTGTCTGGTCGTGGCGTTGGGATGGATGTGGTTAAAACCAAAATTAACCAGCTCAACGGTACCATTGATGTCAATTCAGAAGCCGGTGTGGGCACTAAAATTGCCATCAAAGTACCATTAACGTTAGCAATTATGCCAACGTTAATGGTAATGCTAGGCAATCAAGCTTTTGCATTGCCGTTGGTGAGTGTGAACGAAATATTTCATCTTGATCTGTCGAAGACCAATGTTGTTGATGGCCAAGAAGTCGTTGTGGTTCGAGAGAAAGCACTGCCACTGTTTCATTTGCGGCGCTGGCTAGTGGATGGAAGTTACGAGGCGAAGACGGAGGCACATGTTGTAATCGTCAGTGTTGGTACACAAAAAGTGGGCTTTGTGGTTGATCAGTTGATTGGTCAAGAAGAAGTGGTTATCAAGCCTCTTAGTAAAATGTTGCATGGAACTCCTGGAATGGCAGGAGCAACCATCACGGGGGATGGCCGTATCGCGTTGATTCTTGATGTGCCAAGCATGTTGAAATCATATGCTCATCGTTAGCATTCGTAGTTTGGCCGGAGAACTAGATGCCAATTAAAGTACTGGTAGTGGATGATTCGGCTTTTTTTCGTCGAAGAATTAAAGAGATTCTAGAGAAGAGTCCAGAGCTTAAAGTTATTGGCGGCGCTGACAATGGTAAGGATGCGATTGACCGTGTTGCCGAACTTAATCCTGATGTTGTGACAATGGATTATGAAATGCCGGTGATGGATGGGATTACCGCTGTGCGTGAAATCATGCGAACTCATCCCACACCAATTCTGATGTTCTCTTCTTTGAGTTACGAAGGGGCTCGCGTAACGTTGGATGCGCTGGAAGCGGGTGCACTGGATTATTTGCCCAAAAGTTTTGAGTCTATGACCAATAGTCCAAACGAAGGGGTGAAGTTACTTCAAGACAAAGTCATTGCAATAGCGCGAAAGCAAAACAAGCTGGAACCTGCAACTGCTCGTATTCCCGATGTTGCTAGACAGGCTGCGGCTCCTGCTGCATCGAAAAGTCGACCTGCACCTGCACCTGCTCGTGCAGCAGCAGGTGCAGCACGCCTACCGCCAACAACCTTAAAGCGACCGGAGAATCCCCCGAAAGCACTACTCATTGGTGCGTCGACGGGCGGCCCTGTTGCCTTACAAAAGGCGCTAGCGGAATTGCCTGCGAGATTCCCTTACCCAATTTTACTTGTGCAACACATGCCAAATACGTTCACCAGTGCGTTTGCGCAGCGCTTGGATCGAGTATGTAATATCACGGTAAAAGAAGCCGCGGATGGTGATCGTTTGCAGCCAGGTGTCGCATTACTGGCACCAGGTGGAGTGCAGATGTTGTTAAGTGATACTGGGCGCACGGTGAACATTATAGAAGGCAGCCCACGCCTACAGTACAAACCTAGCGTGGATGTTACCTTTGGATCGGCTGCCCGATCGTTGAAGGGGCATGTGTTGGCATTAGTGTTAACAGGCATGGGACATGATGGTCGCGAAGGTTGCAAATTACTAAAGCGAGAAGGTGCAACAATATGGACGCAGGACGAGCAATCTTGCGTGGTTTATGGCATGCCTATGTCAGTAGCAACGGCTGGCTTATCGGATATGACGTTTTCTATCGATGATGTGTGTGCGAAACTGCAATCAATTTAAAAATAACTCATTATGGATTTACTTAGTGTCGCAGGATTAATCGTTGGGCTGGTCGCTATCATAGGTGGTAATGCGATAGAGGGTGGCCATCTCAGTGGGCTGGCTAACTTACCGGCGGCATTGATTGTTATTGGCGGTACGTTAGGCGCTGCGATGTTACAAACGCCTCTTCATACATTCATCCATTCTTTCAGAGTGCTTGGCTGGATTTTTTTCCCTCCCCACGTTCATATGGAAGCCAATATAACCAAAGTTATTCACTGGAGTATGACAGCCCGTAAGGAAGGATTATTGGGCTTGGAGGCTGTCGCTGAAGATGAATATGACGACTTTGCACGAAAAGGGTTACAGCTGCTGGTTGATGGCGGAGAACCTGAGTCTATTCGCGGAATTTTAGAAGTAGAGCTACTTACAAGTGAAGAAAAGGATATTCAAGCCTCCAAAGTGTTTGAAGCCATGGGCGGTTATGCGCCGACGATTGGCATTATTGGAGCAGTGATGGGCTTGATCCATGTTATGGGGAATCTAGCTGACCCGAGTAAACTAGGGGCAGGTATAGCTACCGCGTTTGTTGCTACGATCTATGGCGTAGGGCTTGCCAATATGTTGTTACTCCCTATTTCCAGTAAATTGCGCTCCCTTATAAAGGCGCAAAGTAATCAACGTGAAATGATGATTGATGGGCTTTTGTCTATTGCTGATGGCGAAAACCCGAGAACCATCGAATTGAAACTGGAAGGATACTTGGATAAGTGAGCAGGGATGCTTCTGGTCGGCGAGTGATGATAAGAAGAAAACAGGAAGAAGTATCAGAAAATCATGAGCGTTGGGTCATATCATACGCTGACTTTATTACACTCTTATTCGCATTTTTCGTTGTTATGTATTCTATTTCATCGGTTAACGAGGGGAAGTACAAAGTACTCTCTGATTCATTGGAAAATGTGTTTAGTGATAAAGCTAAAACACTTGTTCCTATTCAAGTAGGAAAGAACAATCAAACCGCTAGTTCGGATAGGTTAATCGAATTGCCGTTTCCTGGCGATTTTCCTAGCGCTGAGGATTATAAATACAGTATAGAAGGCGTATTTGAAGATGTAGAAGATGAAGCTTCCCCCAAAGCCGAGAAAGCTGAAGAGGAGATTGAGACGTTAGCGCAATTGTCAGATCAGTTAGCGCTGACATTACAGGATTTAGTGAAAGAGGATTTAGCGTCAGTTAACAGTACAGATGATTGGATCGAAGTTGATATTAAGTCCAGCGTACTTTTTCCGAGTGGAGCAGCGTTACCTTCTCAGAAAGCAAGACAGATAGTCCTTAAAGTGGCCCAATTATTGAAAGATTATACGAATCCAATACACGTGGAAGGTTTTACTGACGATATACCGATTCAAAATGATTTTTATCCTTCAAACTGGGAGTTGTCTGCCGCTAGGGCGGCGGCGGTTGTCCGCTTATTAGAGCTTGGACAGGTTGCACCTGACCGAATGGCGGCGGTGGGGTATGCCGAATTTCAGCCTGTAGCCGATAACTCGACTGAAGTAGGAAGGGCAAAGAATAGGCGAGTATCGTTGATTATTTCAAAGCAAAATAAACGAAATAAAGTGGAAAGTGCAGTGGCAATACCGAAGGTATCTGATTTTAAATTGGGTGCTGTGGATAATAACGCTGCCAGAGGAATTAAAGAGAGTGGTGATGCATTTGACCCCAAGAGTCGACGTACTCAGTCTGAATCCAAGAAGCAGACAGTCCCCCTTAAGATTATTAAGCTGGGTAATGGAGGGATTCTTTTCTCGACAGAATCAACAAAACCTCGCTAGTGTTACCTTTGTGGGGGTGGATTAATGAAAGTATGGTCTGTCGCGAATCAAAAGGGAGGCGTTGGAAAAACCACGTCAGTGGTTAGTTTGGGAGGGTTATTGGCGTCTCAGGACCAGCGTGTTCTGTTACTCGATATGGATCCTCATGGATCACTTACCAGTTATTTCAAATATAATCCTGACGAAATCGAGAAATCTATATTTCAGTTGTTTCAGCATAAAGGTGAGGTTCCTGATGGGTTAGCCAGGTCGCTGGTGATTCGAACCGATTTCAAAAATCTTGACTTTATGGCTGCTTCCACATCATTGGCAATTTTAGAACGGCATGCGGTAAATCAAGGTGGGATGGGGCTGGTTATTAGTAAGACCCTTGAACATTTAAAAAATGACTATGATTTTGTGCTAATTGATACTCCCCCCATACTTGGCGTGTTGTTGATTAATGCAATGGCTGCCTGTCAAAAGCTTATCATGCCAGTGCAAACTGAACATTTGGCGATTAAGGGCTTAGAGAGAATGATGCGTACGTTGCAAATGGTGATACGTTCTCAAAAAAGGGATTTTGAATATACAGTAGTGCCGACCATGTTTGATCGGCGTACCCATGCCTCGGTGGATAGTTTACGGATTTTAAGAAACACGTATGAAGATAATATTTGGCCTTCAGCGATTAGTGTTGATACGAAACTTAGAGATGCTAGTAAAGCAGGGATGCCCCCTCATATCTATGATGGAACGACGCGTGGAGTGAAATCCTACAGATCTCTGCTAAAATACCTATTAAGTAAAGAACCCTCTGTAGTGCGGGGCAATGTAGTAACGTGACCAGGTGCAGTAACGTAGTCCAGAACAATGTCTGAGAAACCCAGTGACCCTGATCAATTAAGCAAAAGCGATCAGGCGATTTACGCATACTTGGATGACATGTTTCGTGAACCAGACCAGACACCAGAAAGTGAACTGGAGACACGGCAAATTCCTGCGGATGAAATAAATGAAAATCAATTACTTACGGATGATTTTTTCATTGAGAAAGATGCTGAAAGTGTGCGTCCACAAGTCTCTGCATTACCGCAACCTATACTAAAATCGGTTCCCAGTCGTTTCGCTGAACCTGCCCGTTTACATATTAATCCGAACATAATGACGCTACAGGCGTTCAAAGAAGAGCCGCTTCGTTCTTTGGTCATTGATCCGATTATTGTCCCAATGCCAGCCAATGAAGTGTTGTTGCCAGAAGATTACCCTGAGCAGGAAGAGATCCAGGAAGAGATCCAGGAAGAGATCCAGGAAGAGATCCAGGAAGAGATCCAGGAAGAGATCCAGGAAGAGATCCAGGAAGAGATCCAGGAAGAGATCCAGGAAGAGAT
>MAAC01018258.1_pt1 | contig 46081 bp, 36 predicted proteins | sample 1115981 | NCBI WGS metagenome assembly MAAC01 (sample SAMN04961126, study PRJNA320927) | seawater metagenome | isolation source: sample BD02T64 sea water enriched with oil for 64 days | place: USA:Gulf of Mexico | collected 2013-07-27 | reverse complement strand
TTGGGAATTAAACAGGTGTTGGGCTCGTGACATTGGTAGTGTCTTGCGATCCACATTTTATGTGCACCAACGTCGGAGAGCAGGATGTCTTCAGGGTTCATCACCTTGCGAACATCTGCCAATATCTTTTGGGGTTTGATGATATCCTTAGTATCATCATCGGCATATCTTGCAAGCTCTTCACTCATTTGCTGACGCAAATTTCGCTGAGATGCAAGGTCGAAGGAAAGAGGTTCGGCTTTCTCCAAGCGTTCATTAAGCATCCATAAACTATGGGCTAAATCACCGACAACTTCAGAAGTAGGGTCGTAATACTCATCAATTTCAGCAGGTAAAAAATCGAGATGAATGATTCTCTTGTCTTGTTTTGGGTTCCATAGTTTAGGGTGGTATTCAACCATATCAACACCAATGGTAATAACTAAATCCGCCTCATCTATCGCTAACGTGGGTATATCTTTGCTGCCAAGGCCGATGGTATACAAACAATAGTCAGCATCCATATCGATTGCACCTTTAGCCATAAATGTGGTTAAAACGCCAATCCCTGTGTGTTCACAGAAACGTTTGAGTTGCTTAGCAGCTCGTTTTCGAATGGCACCATTCCCCGCAATGATGACAGGTTTTTTCGCCGAACTAAGACAAGTAAAGGCTTGGTCAATGATTACGTCATCAGCCACAGGGCGACGATAGCGTTTTGGTGTGAGAGGCCGGGATAAACATTCTTGCTTAGCAACATCCTCTGGCAGCTCCAAGTGAACGGCACCAGGCTTTTCTGTTCGAGCAATACGAACCGCTTTACGTACGATTTCAGGAATGGTTTCAGCGTTGTAAATAGTGGTTGCCCATTTTGTCACTGGGCGAAACATTTGTACCACATCCATGATTTGATGTGACTCTTTATGTAAGCGGTGTGTTGCCCCTTGTCCGGTTAGCACTAACATCGGTGCACGATCCATATTGGCATCTGCTACACCGGTAATGAGGTTTGTTGCACCAGGCCCTAAAGTACCAAGACAGCAGGCGGGTTGACCCGTTAGGCGTCCGTATATTTCTGCCATAAATGCTGCGCCTTGTTCATGTCTTGTTAAGACGAATCGAATGGACTCTGATTTTTGCAGAGCCATCATAAAGTCGGCATTCTCTTCACCCGGCACACCAAAAATATATTCTATGCCTTCAGCTTCTAACGATAGTACAAATAACTCTGCAGCATTCATCGACCTGCTCCTCATGATTGTATATTTAAAATTTGGTTAAGATTTAGCTAAAATAGGGTTGATATTTGGCTATGACTTGGCTGAGATTTCTTCAGGGTAAAGCTCGTCTAATGGAACAGACTGACCATTTGCTGTGACCATACGACAATGGTAGCGTCGTAAACGTCTGGGCTCTGGAACACCACATGAATGAGCGATTACGTTTATGTCATAATGCATCTGCTCTGCAAAACGTTTAACACGTTCTGCCTTATCAATTGGGTCTAGGCCCTTTTGCAAACGTTTATTATGAGTGGTGATGCCGGTTGGGCAAGTGTTCTTGTTACACTGTAGTGCTTGAATGCAGCCTAAAGCAAACATATAACCTCGGGCTGACACGACAAAATCTGCACCAACACACAAAGCCCAAGATGCTTCGGCAGGGGTGATGAGTTTACCGCTGGCAATAATTTTAATCCGGTCTTTCAAACCATGGCGATTGAGAATATTAATCACCAGAGGAAGGCTTTCTTTTATAGGTAGCCCCATGTAGTCGATTAAACTTTGAGGCGCTGCGCCAGTGCCGCCATCGGCACTATCGATAGTAATAAAGTCGGGAGCGCTATCGATACCACGTCGATTGATCTCTTCGCATAAGCGTTCAATCCAGCCGTATGCGCCAATAACGCATTTAAAACCGACGGGTTTACCGGTAGCGCCGCGAACAGTGTTGATCATATCCAGTAGATCAGATTCGCTATCAATGTCTGGGTGACGATTAGGGCTTATTGAGTCTTCACCAACATTGATAACCCTGATTTTTGCGATTTCAGGAGTGACTTTTGCACCCGGTAAGATTCCTCCTTTACCGGGTTTTGCACCTTGTGAAAGTTTGATTTCAAACATTTTAACTTGTTCGTGGGCCGCAATTTCTCTGAGTTTTTCTGTAGATAAGTTTCCATTCTCATCTCGAACCCCATATTTCGCGGTACCAATTTGATAAACAATGTCTGCTCCACCTTCTAGGTGATACGGCGATAGACCTCCTTCACCAGTATTCATCCAGACGCCAGCTTGACGCGCACCATTAGACAGCGCTAAAACAGCTGGTTTCGAAATTGCACCATAGCTCATGCCAGAAATATTGAATACGGATGTGGTGGAATAAGGTTTTTTGCAATTCCCTCCGATGGTTATAGGGGGGATGGGTTTTGCGTCCTTATCTAAGGTAGGGTAGGGACAATTGACAAACAATACACTACCAATTGGGCTTAAATCACGGGTTGATCCGAATGCTACTGTGCTGTCAACACCCTTTGCTGCACGGTATACCCATGATCGTTCCGCACGATTAAAGGGACGTTCTTCTCGATCCGCAGCAAAAAAATACTGACGAAAAAATTCGCCCATATGCTCAAATAAGTAGCGAAACCTACCAATAACAGGAAAGTTGCGCCTGATCGCTTGTTGGGTTTGGGTTACATCTATTATGTAAATAATTATCGTAGCAAATAAACCTACCCCTAGAATGAAAATAAATAGGGACGAAAATATTACGATAATTTTACTTATTATTTCAAATTCCATCATGACACCTCTCTGTTGTATCTATGTCAATGCAGAATTGATGCCAGGATTTATTTATTATATTTTACAATGACTTAGCTGGTAATTGCGTTTTTTGATATTTCCTGTTTTATGATTTTAGGCGAAATATCGGAAGTTTTCACGAATTCTCGTAATCAATCTCATAGTTTTTTATTCTTGAGCTTAGCGTTGATGGTTTAAGGCCTAGTAATTTTGCCGCGCCTTTGTTACCGGAGATTTTTCCGTTACATTGGGTTAGTGCACGTAGAATGTTGTTTTTTTCAATATCTCTCAATTGAGATTCGTTTAGGATCTGTTGATTCTCTGGGATTCCCGGTTGCGAAAGGTTTTTGGTTTCGCCTGGTTTGATTAGTGTGGAAGGTTGTTTTTGAATACTATTTGTTTTTTCCGCGCTTGAAGAGGGAAGCGCGCGTTGTAAATTAAGCATGCCGTTTTTTGCGGTAATTACTGCTCGCTCAATGATATTACGTAATTCTCGAATGTTCCCAGGCCAATGATGGCTTCGTAGTTGGGTGATTTGTTGACGATCAAAGTCGTTAATAGAGCGACCCATTTGTTCGCAAAAATAGTCTTTAAAAGTTTGAGCGATGGTGATGATATCATCGCCTCGTTCACGTAAAGCAGGAACATTTATTGGAAATACGTTAAGTCGATAATATAAGTCTTCTCTAAATTCACCGTCCTGTACCGCTTGAAGAAGGTCTTTATGAGTTGCAGCAATTATACGAACGTTAACCTTTTGGGTTGCTGCGCTCCCTACGGGTTCAAATTCACCCTCTTGTAATACACGCAAGAGCTTTACTTGTAGGTCAGCAGGTATATCTCCTATTTCATCGAGAAAAATAGTTCCGCCGTCCGCTAATTTAAATCTACCGATACGACGGCTTGTTGCGCCAGTAAAGGATCCTTTTTCATGGCCAAAAAATTCACTTTCAATGAGGTTGGCCTGTAATGCGCCACAGTTTACCTTAATAAAGGCTTTATCTTTACGCTTGCTTAATTGGTGCACGGCATTTGCAACAAGTTCTTTACCTGTACCAGTTTCACCGCAGATAAGTACCGAGGCGTTTGTACTAGCAACTTGTTCAATTTGCTCTAAAACGTCCAACATTAGAGGGCTGGAGCCAATGATTTGTGTGCTTTGAGAGATTTTTTTAAGCTCTTCTTTTAAATATTGCTGTTCAAGTCGTAATGATTCAATACGCTTAAGCCCTTCAATACGCTCATTAACATTGCGAAATGAGATAACTATTATGGAGTCCTGTTTTTTATCTATCAGTGAAATGGTAACGTCAGCGATAACGTCTTTACCATTTTGTTTGATAAGTTTAAGGCTATCAGGAAGCCAAATGTGATCTTCGGTGTTTTTCTTTGATAATAGTAAATCAACCGCATCCTGTAGTTTTTTTGCAGATATTTTATCAATAAAGCATGAGAAATTGGGGTGATCCTTGGAAATATCCTTACCATCAAACTGTTTGACCACCGATTGATTGATAGTTCTAATTATTAAGCTTGTATCAAGCGTAATAATACAGTCCATTGCGGTATCTAATATTTTTTGAGTCTCTTCTTGTTGCATTTTTAACTGGCGTTCAACATAGATCCTTTCAAGTTCAGCTCCTGCACGGCTTGCGAAAATTTTTAATACGGACAGACCATAAACCTCACTTGGTGTTGGTTTGTCACCTAATAATGCGAGATGCCCAACAATATCCCCTTTACTACCAATCATAGGGACGCCAAAGTAGCTACGTGCTCCGAACTCCGACAGTGACGTATCCAAAGGGTATGTTTTCTGAACATTGTCTGCATGATGTTCGACACTCATTTCTATAATAACGGGCTCGCACGGTGTTCCCCGCATATCGTAAACATAGTTTTCTTTGCACTTACCATTTACAAAAAGCGCAATGGTATGAAGGTGGTGGGTGTCTACTATTTCAGTTATCCACGCGTGGCTATAACCCAGCGCCGAAGACATTGTTTTCGCTAGAGCATTAAAAAATTCTTGCCCTGTATTGCTTACAGTTCCTTCTAATATAACTTTTATAGCTTTTTCTTCAGAAAGCATTATCCAGCCCTTATTTGTGCAATTAAGTTTTTCCATACTCTAATAGAATATATCCAATTTCACGAAATATCGTGAATTAAATTCAATATTTCGTGAAACTATCCTGATTGAACGCAGCTCGATTAAAACAAATGTCTTTATAACTTGTTGAATTATCAGAATAATATGTTTTTTTCACTTTTGGCATATTAATTGTAATGGTTGTTTATAAATAGTTATTTAGGAATACTCGCTTTCTTATATAGAGGAGAAATACATGAACAGCTCTGTGATGAATTCTCAACGAAAAACCAAAAGAGGAAGTAGCCGTTTTATTTGTAAGGACATAGGTAGTGATGAAACTATCAAAATAGGTGAAAATATTTTTCAACTATTAGCGTTGAAGGTTAGACAAGTGAACCCTATGCGCAAACGTCATCATATTATGCGATTAATTTGTGGTATTTCTGTCTATTTGTTTTTTCTCATGTTGCCTGGAGCTTCTCAAGCTGAGACTTATGATTACCCCTTTAGCAACCCATATATTGCAACGATTGTTGGTACACCTAAAGAGCATCGTTCGGATATTTTGCAGAATATTACAATTAGGACCGGTACGCTTGAGAAAGAAGTTGGACCAAAAATCCCCGATATATTTTGGTACCAAAGAGGGTTAGATTATTCGTTTTCTTTGCAAAAGGGTAAGGCACCACTTGTTTTTGTTATTGCAGGAACGGGGGCGGATCATAAGTCTGAAAAAAATGTAATTTTATTACGAGCCTTTTATCAAGCCGGGTTTCATGTGGTTGGTTTAACATCTCCAAGTCATCATAGTTTTATCACAACGGCGTCACGTACTTCGGTACCTGGCCATATGGAAGAAGATTCAGAAGATCTCTACTTTGTGATGCAGCGAGTTATGAATGACATTGAAGGTGAGGCAGATATAAGTAGCTATTTTTTGACTGGTTATAGCCTCGGTGGGGCTCATGCGGCATTTGTTAGTAAGATTGATGAAGCCCAAAAGGCGTTCAATTTTGACCAAGTCCTGTTACTCAATCCCCCACTTTCGATGTATTCTTCGGTTTCCAAATTGGACAGGATGTTGGAAAATATACCTGGCGGTGTTGATCATTTTAACGAGTTTTTTAATCAATTAGTTAGGCGTATATCGAAAGTATATAATCGCTCATCTACCGTTGAATTTAATGAAACACTCGTATTTGATGCCTTCAAAGTTGACCAGCCACGGGATGAGAAATTAGCCGCAATTATTGGTACAGCATTTAGGTTTTCTGCCGCTAATATGATATTTACAGCAGATACAATGACAGATTTTGGATTTTTAAAGTCTAAGGAAGTCAAACTTAAAACAGGTGATCCTTTACAAGATTACCTTCGTTTATGTATGCGCATTGGCTTCACCGATTATTTTCACGAATTCTTTTTTCCCTATTTTAAAAAGAAGTATCCTTCACTCACCCGAGAGTCGCTGGTAAATCAGCTTAGTCTTCTACACATTGAACCTTACTTAAAGGGCGCTTCTAAAATTAGCCTAGTCCATAACCGAGATGACGTTATTCTCGTTGAAGGTGATATTGGTACTTTTGAGGATATCTTTGGATCTCGCGCAAAGTTTTTTCCTACAGGGGGACACCTGGGTAACCTCCAGCAACGGGAGACTTTGGCGTACATCGTTAATTCTTTTAAAAAAGCAGACTCTGTACAGGTGGTTTTTTGACATGATGAACTTTAAAAAGATATCTTTAATTCTTATGTGTTTCCTTATCGAAGCGTGTAGTACTACATTTAATACCACATCTAGTTCAACGTCGGTTTTTAAGCACGAAACAAGCGAACCTACGTTTATTCATGAAAGAATAGTGAAAAGCGATGTTGCGATGCCACTCAATGTTTGGGATCCATTGGAAGGGGTAAATAGAGCCACTTATCGTTTTAACGCGAGGTTTGACAGGTACGTATATCTACCTGCGTTAACCGGCTATCAATATATCACCCCTGATTTTGTAGAATCGGGAATATCCAATTTTTTCAATAATCTCGATGATATTAGAACGCTATTTAATCAAATATTACAGGTTAAAGGCAAAAAATCTATACAAACAGGAGGGCGATTTGTTACCAATAGCATACTTGGAATATTCGGACTCTTCGATGTGGCTAGTTACTTTGAAATACCAAAGTATAACGAAGATTTCGGTCAAACATTGGGTTTTTATGGTGTTAGTCCTGGCCCTTATTTAGTGGTGCCAATTCTGGGGCCATCAAACTTACGTGACGGTGTAGGGACCATTACTGACAGCTTAGCCGTATCACCACTTGTTTCTGATGACCATCCTGATAGAAAGGTAATTGTCTATCCGTTGCGTTTTTTAGATGAACGGGCCAAAACATCCTTCAGGTATTATCAAACGGGTTCCCCATTTGAGTACGAGTTGGTTCGCTTATTCCATAGTACTAAGAGAAATCTTGATGTTTTGAAATAACCATTATTTGGCGTGGTTATAAAAGGGATCCATAAAGACGAGCCATAAAGGTATGTCACTATAATTGAAATGTTGCGAGGAAATTATGATTCGAAAATCACTATTTACCCTATTGATATCTTTTTCTATTCTCAGTTCAAATGTGCTGATGGCTTCTTCGTCGATGACAGAGACCATTAAAATTGGATTGACTGCTTCGCTAACGGGTAAATATCGGGAGGCAGGAATACAACAATTACAAGGTATTCAAATGTGGCGTGATGACATAAACGAACGAGGTTCTTTGCTTGGAAGGCCAGTAGAATTGGTTGTTCGAGACGATCATTCCCGGGCTGATGATACTGAGGCACTGTATGAACAGTTGATACTGAAGGACAGTGTAGATTTTTTACTTGGTCCTTACTCTTCTGATAATACGATTGTGGCAGCAAAAGTGGCCGAAAAGTATAAAATGCCACTGCTAGCCATAGCAGCTTCAGCCCCAAGTATCTGGGGAAACACACACAATGGCTATGTATTTGGTACTTATGTTCAATCGGATAAGTTAATGGAAAATGTCATTGAACTTGCCGTTGAGAACAATATAAAACGTGTTGCAATTGTTTATGCGAATACTACCTATACCCACTCTATAGCCATAGGGGCCCGGCGCATCGCGAAGCAACATGATCTTGAGGTTACCTTCTATGAGATGTTTGGTAAGGGTGAGGGAAGTATTAGAACGACAGTAGGTCGTTTTGCTGAGACTAATCCTGAATTGATAATTGTTGGCGCCTATTTGGAAGATTCTATTGAAATAGTTAAGGAGCTCAAACAACAGGGTGTTAGGCAAAAAATGTTGGTATTTAGCGGTAGTGTTGATACTGTTGAATTTAAAGATGCTTTGGGTGGTGATGTTGAGGGTGTTGTATCTGCAATTCAGTGGAGCCAAGCGCAACATTTACCTGGAGCGTATGATTTTTCTTTTCGCTACAAGCAAAAGTACGGAACGAATCCTAGCTATCAAGCTGCTGGTGGGTATGCAGCAGGGCAAATACTTGAAGCGGCGGTTCGATTATCAGGATCGCTATCAAAAGAAAAGTTGCGAATAGAGCTTCAGGCGCTCAAGTTTCGTTCTCTTTTTGGGCACTACAGAGTTGACTTGAGTGGAAGACAGATAGGGAAACAAGCGTACATAATGCAGTGGCAGGATGGCGAACGAAAATTGGTTATGCCTAAGAGTGTTTCTAACAATACGATTCGCTTTTTCAGCATGAAATAGGTGTTTGGACATAAAAGGAGATAAAACCTCGATGCTTAACCCACAGGGCATAGCCTTAGATAATCGAGAATTGATAAATAGTTACTTAGGTGTACGTCAAAAGACTCTTGATATTTGTAAACCTCTAGAGGTTGAAGATATGGTCGTACAACCTGCCAGTTTTGTTAGCCCGCCAAAGTGGCATTTGGCACATACCACCTGGTTCTTTGTAAACTTTGTGTTTCATCGTTTTGGTATTGACTATACCTGGCCCGATAAATATTTCCCTCAGCTATTTAATTCTTACTACAAATCCCAAGGTCAGCACTGGGTTCAGGGAAATCGTGGCGAGCTATCGCGGCCAACGGTGAAGCAGATCCAGGCATTCCGACAGGAAATCGATGAAATCATGGTTTCCTGGCTAGACCGTTTTAATGGTGATATTCCCTCTGAAATACAAACAGTTATTCGCTTAGGTTTGGAACATGAGCAGCAACATCAAGAGTTGTTGATGATGGATATAAAGTACATTTTGTGGTGTAACCCAAGTAAACCTGCCTATTTTTCACCTGCATCTAGCCGTCGTGGTAGTGCTTTTTTGAATCCCGCTCCAAAAGCCGACGAGAATGAAACGTGGTCAAGTGATGGAGGGCTTCAGCAGTTTGGTGTAGATCTACCGAGTGCAGAGTTTTGTTTTGATAATGAGACACCTCAACATAACGCGTATTTACAGCCTTACGTGATTGCGCACCGTACAGTTTCTAATGGTGAATTTTCTGACTTTATCGCTGATGGTGGCTATCAAGAACCTTCATTTTGGTTAAGCGAAGGATGGGATTATATAAAAGAAAACAATATCAACGCTCCGCTTTACTGGTGTTTGGAAGAGGGGGAGAAAGAGAGAAAAGGAAAGTGGCAAGAATATACGTTTAACGGTATGGAAGAAATTCGGCGTGATGTGCCTGTTAGCCATATAAGCTTTTATGAAGCGTACGCTTACGCGAAGTGGGCTAATAAACGATTGCCCACAGAGTTTGAGTGGGAACATTTTGCCAAGAGCAATCCCAGTAGCAAGAATATTACTGTACGTGAAACGTCAGAACTATTCTTGGAGAATAACCTGGCCCAAGCATATTACCCAGATGAAACAAAAAGCTTTGTGAACGTTAATGGTGGATTGTGGGAGTGGACATCATCAACTTATGCTCCTTATCCAGGCTATCGCTCGGAAAAAGGAGCATTTGGTGAATACAATGGAAAGTTCATGATTAATCAAGTAGTTTTACGAGGAGGGTGTTTTGCGACACCGCGTGCTCATTATCGAATGAGTTATCGTAACTTCTACCAAGCACATCAGCGGTGGGCATTTACGGGTTTACGTTTAGTTGAGGAAAAGGTATGAGTGATTTGATGTTGAAAAATCAAGGAACAATCGAAGGGAATTTCGACTCAATCGTTGATTCTGAGTTTGCGAAGGACGTAATGTATGGATTAAGCCAACCTCAGAAGCGTTTATCGAGTAAGTATTTTTACAATGATACTGGTAGTCAGCTATTTGACCTTATAACAGAGCAACCAGAATATTACCTTACCCGCGCCGAAACAGACATTATTCAAAAATACGGTAGTCAGTTTTTTGCCTGCTTGGAGGGGACACCGTTTAATTTGTTTGAGTTAGGTTGTGGTAATGGCGATAAAACATTTAACCTTATCGAAAACATGCTGAGTGCGGGGCAACATTTTAGCTTTTATCCAATGGATATATCCAAAGTGGCTATCGATGGATTAGTGAAGAGTTTACATCAGAGTTTTCCCCTGCTTAATACACAAGGTCAATTGGGGGATTACCACCAGTTTCTAAACCAAATAAATACCTTGGGAAAACAACAACAGAATGTTGTTCTGTTTCTTGGTTCAAATATTGGAAATTATACCTCTACACAAGCAACGGAGCTGCTGGGTGATCTTAAAAAAGGGCTGAATCCGGGGGACTTGCTTTTAATCGGAATGGATCTAAAAAAGGATTTTGAACGCATGACGGCAGCTTATAATGATAAAAACAAAGTCACAGAAAAGTTTAACCTGAACCTTCTGAGTCGCATGAATGAAGAGCTTGGGGCTAATTTTGATGTGAATAAATTTAGTCATTATGAGATATACAACCCCTTAGATAATGCCATGCAAAGCTTTTTGGTGTCGACTGAGAAGCAATTAGTTTATTTTTCTACTATTAATCTAAACATTGATTTTGATGCTTTTGAAACACTGTTTGTAGAAAGTTCCCATAAATACAGTTTACGTGATATTAAAAACCTGGCTCATAAAAGTGGTTTTGAAGTCGTAGAAAACTATACTGATAATCAACAGGATTTTGTCGACTCGTTGTGGCGGCGAATATAGATTCTTACTTATTATTACGAGAGTTCAATAAGTGATCAGATTCCTGCAAGTCATGTATCTACTGGCTAAATGACATTACTACATTACAACTCACAGAGTTATCCACAGAAAATGTGGGCAACTTTTATTTATCCCCATGTGAGGCGAATGTAGGGATGATGCGTTATTATGTTTCTTTTTCTGATTAAGTCAGTTGCATTTATTAAGGGAGCAGGACATGTCAAAATCAGTGGTAATTACCGGTTGTAATCGTGGTATTGGCTTGTCCTTTGCCGCGTTATATCAGTCTCGAGGTTGGCAGGTGTATGCATTGTGTCGACAAAGATCAGAGCAACTATCAGCATTGGGTGTAAATGTTATTGAAGGCATTGATGTGGCTGATTCTAATGTGGCAAGTTCACTGCAACAAGCTTTGTCAGGTGTAAATATTGACCTGCTAATAAATAATGCCGGCGTATTACGAAATGAAGTGTTGGGTGATTTGGATTTCGATTCCATTCGGCAGCAGTTTGAAGTGAATACGTTAGGTCCTTTAAAGGTAACGGAGGCTTTGCTTCCACAGCTTGTTAAGGGGGCGAAGATTACCTTTATTACGTCAAGGATGGGTTCAATCGCAGATAATGGTAGTGGTGGGCGTTATGGTTATAGAATGTCCAAGGTTTCACTGAATATTGCGGCAGTTTCAGTAGCGAAAGATGTCGCTTCACGTGATATTGCCGTAGCTATCTTACATCCTGGGTTAGTGGGTACTGAGATGATTGGGGGGCACGGTGATATTACGCCTGAGCAAGCGGCTGAAAGGCTTGTGAATCGTATTGATGAGTTAACAATGAAAACTAGCGGAACATTTTGGCATTCTAATGGCGATGTGTTGCCTTGGTAATGAATAGGGATAGGGTATTTTGAAGTCAGTGGTTGGTGTGGTTGCGTGGATCTTCGTTGGAATTATTATTGGTTGGATAGCTCGCCCCGTTTTTTATCCCGTAGTTACTTCGGTGATCTATGAGCGTCAGGACAACGTGATTGATGGTAGAGCGGCAGGTGAATTAGCGTTGCTCTCCCAACAGGAAAACTCAACCTATCAATCCGCATATCCAGTTACAAATATAGCGCCTAATGTATTAACACCGTTAATTTTGCGGCTTATCGAACAGCAAAAAGTGAAACAAACACTGGATGTTTTACAAAAAAATGATGTGTATTTAGCCGATCATGAGGATCTTAGTCTGGCATTTCGAAACAACCTTTATCATTTACATGGACAACAAAACTGGCAAACCTTGAGCCAGTGGGTTCGAGAGTTCTTGGTTGCAGGTTATACCGATAGCATTCTATACAGTATGGAGGCCAGTATTAAACGCCACCAAGGAGATCTTCTTGCTGCTATACATTCGTTATTTTTGGCAAAATATTATGGCGAAACGGAAAGTGAAAGCACTGGTATACAAACGGATATTGAGAATCTAGTTATTGATATGATGAATCGGTATCGGGAAAACTCAGCGACAATCGGTCGCCAGTTGGCATTAAGTGTTATGCAAGTTGCCACGGAGAAGCAGCCTGAAAACCCGCTATTTGGATTGGAAATTTCAGTGTTACATGCTGATTCCGGTGATACTAACTTGGCCATTGAAACGCTAAATTTCATACCATACAGTGAAAAGTATCAAGATGCTGTTGTTGCGTTAAAGGCTCGTTTGTTAAGCGAGTTAAATAATACAGAGCAGGTAACAACCGCAATTCCATTAAAACAAGTTGGGCATCACTTTCACGTTACTGCTGTCATCAACCAGGAACGCACCTTGGATTTGTTGATTGATACAGGGGCTACTACGACAGCGTTAGGTAGGGGTACGGTTTCTCTGCTGAAAACAGTGGGTATTCTTGGTACAAAGGAAGGCTCAGTGGGGATATCTACCGCTAACGGTACTGCCGAGGTTGATTATTATCGTGCAAATTTATTTGCAATTGGTGAATTTGCGGTCGAAAATTTCGAGCTGTTAGAGGTCGAAATGAACGACTCAGAAACCCTTGATGGATTGCTGGGTATGAACTTTCTCTCGTTATTTGAATTTGAGATAGATCAAACCAATCGTCAGTTATTTTTGACCCCTAAAGCCAATTAGCGCTCATCAGCTAAAGCTCATCATTTAACCTACAGTACGGTTACCACTTCACTCTTTCGTGCTATGTAATGAAAGCGGTTGCCTAAAATACGCTTAAGTAAGGCTGCGCTTTTAGCGGTATTGGTAACTAGGTAACGTGTGTTTGAGTGGGTACCTTCAACAATACCCAAATAAATATCAGCAACACTGCTGGCGGGCAAGGTACCTTTAGTTAGTGCTGTATTTTCTAATCTTGCAAGGTGGTTGCTGTAATCTAGTCGTGTTTTTCGCCCGTTCAACGTTTGTTTTAATGCTGTAAGAGCGTTAGAGCGAAAGCTTGCCTCTATAGGGCCGGGTTGAATTAAGTGGACACCAATGTCATTCGGTTCCAGTTCTATACGATAAGCATCAACGGCTGCTTCTAACGCATGTTTAGACATGCAGTAAGGGCCACGAAAAGCGGTGGTGATAACGCCTAAAATGGAACCATTAAAAAGCAATTTGCTTCCCGAAGACAAAGCCGGTAATAACTGATTGGTAAGCTGGATAGGGCCGATGACGTTTATTCGATGCTGGTCTGTTAAGGCTTGCCACGTAGTATCTTCCATCGCAACCTGCAGGCCATAACCCGCATTATTAAATAATGCATCAATCTGGTTATCACTTATTCTGAGAATTTCGTCAGCTGCACATTTAACACTGTTTTCATCCATCAGCTCCAGTGCAATAGCATGAGCGCCCAAATCACTTAACATGGTTAAATCATTTTTGTTACGCGCAGTCGCGATAACCTTGTGCCCTTTGTTTAGGCTGGCCTTCGCCGGTGATAACAACATTTTTCATGAGAGTCCTTAGATAATATTTTCAACAGTGTTAGCTGAATGCTTGGTAATTGAGTCAGTCATATTTTGAGTGACTAAAAATACCATATTGTGTGGATAATTGGTCATGTTGCTTTTTATAATGCATGTCTATAATGGTAGAACTGACTAGTTTTATATTGAGGTGTTATACGTTGATCTTTAGTGATTTAAGGACAGTTTAATGAGTTATTCGGCGCAAGATATTACCCTATTGCAGAAATCCCTTGCACCAGAGGTGTATGGAGGTCTGGATTTGGATATTGTACCAGAACGTTTCCGTACTGAGTTAGGTGACGGCAGTGTATTGCAAGGCAATGAAAAAATCCAAGCACTGCTGGGTGATCCTCAGAAAGTTGAGTATTTTCGACAGTTAACCCTGATGGGAGACCCGTTAGCTGACGCGCTCGCGGCAAGAATTCCAGAGCTGGGTTTTAAAAAACTCCGGGCAATGTTAGAGCTGGCCTCTAAAAACGGTGTTGATAGTGTCAAAGATGCTCCTCCTGAGCTTATCGCATTGATGCGTTCTGTAGAGCAAGAGCCGAAGTGGGTTGACTGGGAAAAAATTGATTTTGGTGCGGAGAATGCTCGGCTTTTAGGTGCTATGGCGGGAGAGGTAGTGGTTCGTATTGCGTTTATGATGACCTATATGAACGGTTACCAAGGGTTGCCGATGGTGATAACGGGGGCGCTTACCAGTGAATCTGCGGCTAAGCGAATGAAAGAAACCATAAGTACGTTTAAGCTGGCGACCTTACCGGGTGCGTTAAAGAAAGGGGGTGTTGCCTATCAGTCAGCGGTTATGGTACGTGTTATGCACGCTATGGTAAGGATGAATTTATTGCAGCGCTCACAAGCCTGGGATTATAAGGTTTATGGTGTACCCATTCCCCAGGTTGATCAAATGGGGGCGGCTTTGGCAGTAAGTTATGCGTTGTCGTTAAAGGTCTTGAAGAAGGGTGGTAAATTTAATAAATATGAAGCCGCCGCAGTGGAACAGTCACGTTACCTCGCCCATCTGTTGGGTATGCATGATCAGTTTTTGAGTGATGATCCCAGGCAAATTGTGGAGACGTGGCAAATGTGTCAAGCAACGTTGCGGCACAAGTTTGATGAGCGAGGGAGAGATCTGAATAACGCGACAATACACGCCTATCGACGTAAAAATAATAATGTTTTTAATCGGTTATTTCACCGCTTGGATGTTAAGGCCACTCAGTTTATGTACCGTAAGATTGTAGGGCGAAAAACCGCTAATCAGATGGGCATTCAGTCTAAGACGTCCGATGTTATGAGTTTTGTGACGATGGTTACACCGGTCGCGGTAGGTTTTTCATCGCTGTTTCTGCTGAAAAAAATCCCTGGTGGACGTAAACTAATTGATGATTTTGCAATCAGAAGAGTGGAGCAGCAATTAGCGAAGGAAGGGCAAGCAGAATATAAAACCAATGAGAAGGACTATAATCAGGCGGCGGATTGATGGTGTTTTGTTTGCAATAGGTTGCAGTTGGTTGAAAAGTGAGCGTTTCAGATGCTTTATTACTACCAATACGGGTATAGAGCCCTATTTTTCTGACTATTTCGATCCCCCCCTATAGATGGACTACAGAAAGTCCCCGTTTTTTTGTATACTTCCTCTCGCAAATACCACAGCTCTGTTAACAAAAGGTAGCCAAAAGCCGCCTTTTTATTAATTTTTTGGTGAATCAACCTATAAAATTTGAGGAAAGCATGACAGTTCAAAAATCAAAAATCATTTACACACATACTGACGAAGCGCCAGCCCTGGCCACTTATTCTTTATTACCTATCGTCAAAACCTTCGCCGCAGCAGCGGACATTGAAGTAGAAACTAGCGATATATCCTTATCTGCAAGAATCCTTGCTACATTTCCTGAGAAACTTACAGAAAGCCAGCAGGTGCCTGATGCACTTAAAGCTCTAGGAGCGCTGACTCAGGATCCGAACACGAATATCATCAAATTGCCTAATGTGAGTGCCTCTATCCCTCAACTTAAAGTGGCAATTGCTGAGCTTCAAGATCATGGATATGACATCCCTAGTTATCCTGAAGACCCGCAGAGCGATGAAGAATCAGCTCTTCAAGCGCGTTTTTCAAAGGTTCTTGGAAGTTCTGTAAACCCTGTGCTGCGTGAGGGTAACTCTGATCGTCGAGCTCCCCCTGCGGTTAAGCAGTACGCGCGCACAAACCCACATTCTATGGGTAAGTGGAGCCAATCATCGAGAACCCACGTTGCTCATATGCGAAGTGGAGATTTTTATCATAGTGATATATCCGTCACTATGGATAAAGCCGATGATTTACGAATAGAGCTTGTTGAAAAAGATGGGAAAATAACGATCTTAAAAGAAAGTGTACCTGTGCTTGATGGCGAAGTTGTTGATGCCATGTTTATGAGTGCTAGGAAGCTTCGGACTTTCTTTGAGGAGGAAATGGAAGGTGCACGAAAGGGTGAGTTGTTGTTCTCACTACACGTGAAAGCCACCATGATGAAGGTATCTCACCCCATCGTATTTGGTCATGCAGTAACGGTTTATTTCAAAGACGCCTTTGAGAAACATGCAGAGACTTTCGAGAAAATTGGTGTTAACCCCAATAATGGACTGGGTAATGTTTACGAGAAAATCAAAACATTGCCTTTTTCTTTGCGTTCTGAGATTGAAGATGACCTTCGGGCTTGTTATGAAACTCGCCCTGAAGTTGCAATGGTTGATTCAGATCGTGGGATTACCAATTTGCATGTACCAAGTGACGTAATTGTTGATGCGTCTATGCCCGCGATGGTTCGTGCGGGCGGTAAGATGTGGGGAACCGACGGTAAATTAAAAGATACCAAAGCGGTAATACCTGATAGTTGTTATGCAACCATTTACCAAGAAATTATCAATTTCTGTAAGCACCACGATGCATTTGATCCTACAACAATGGGTACTTGCCCAAATGTTGGCCTGATGGCTCAAAAAGCCGAAGAGTACGGGTCTCACGATAAGACATTTGAATTACCCGCTGATGGTATTGTGCGTGTTGTTGATAATAGCGGCACGGTATTACTACAGCATGATGATGTTGAGAAGGGTGATATTTGGCGTATGTGTCAGGCCAAAGATGCACCTATCCAGGATTGGGTGAAGTTAGCAGTAACTCGTGCACGCGCAAGCGGCATGCCGGCTATTTTCTGGCTTGATGAGAACCGTGGACATGATGCCCAGATGATTAAAAAGGTAGAAAAATACCTTAAAGATCACGATACAACAGGCCTATTAATTCGTATCATGACCCCTGATCGCGCTATCCGTTACACCATGGAGCGCCTTAAGCGTGGCAAAGATACGATATCCGTTACTGGTAACGTATTGCGTGATTACTTAACGGATTTGTTCCCGATTCTTGAGCTAGGTACTAGTGCAAAAATGCTCTCCATTGTGCCATTAATGGCCGGTGGTGGTTTGTTTGAGACTGGAGCGGGTGGTTCAGCACCTAAGCATGTTCAACAGTTTGTAGAAGAAGATCACTTGCGTTGGGATTCTTTAGGCGAGTTTTTGGCGCTTGCTGTATCGCTGGAAGATGTGGCCGACAAAACCAACAATGCTAAAGCGAAAATACTGGCTGATACACTTGATTTGGCAACAGGAAAGTTGCTTGAGAATGGTAAATCTCCTTCACGCAAGGTCGGCGAGCTTGATAATAGAGGCAGTCACTTCTATTTGGCTCTGTATTGGGCAGAAGCTCTTGCGACACAAACAGAAGATACTGAGCTACAGTCTGCTTTTAAACAGTTGGCGAAGGATCTTGCCGACAACGAAGCAACGATTGTTGCTGAGTTAAAGGTTGCTCAAGGGCAGCATGTAGAGCTTGGAGGGTATTATCAGCCTGATGTTGATAAAATCACCAAAGCGATGCGTCCTAGTGAAACTTTAAACGGGCTGATAGATAGTTCTATCCTGTAATGAATAATTAACTTTATTCGTTATACAAAACCCAATACGGCGATGCCGTATTGGGTTTTTTGTTTTATAATGCAGCTTATTTTCTCATCCCTTACCTTGTAGGATATGATTTTGAATTGGATTACAGAGACACCTTCAGCTGATTGTATTCAGCACTCTACCGTTTGTGCTGATAGTGCAGAGCATGATGTTCAAGCAGCTGTTGATGCCTGTGCAGAGTATGCATTTGCATTGTTGGATGAAAATATTACGGATAATGCGATGTATTGCTTGTTCATCTGGGATGCTGAAAAGAATGCATTAACCATTGTTGTAACTGACGAGAGTAAAAAGAAGGACGGCAAGCATCATGTTACCATGTCATTTTCAGCATTTCCTGAAATTGAAGGTGAAGAGCCTGCAGATACGGTTAAGTATTGGTTAACCGATTATCTAACCACATGCCCGTCATTTTTGGCATTTTCATTACTAGCGGGTTTTGTTCGTGGTGCTCGTGACCGTATTGAGGTGATGTAACATTTTTAGCAGTTTTATTGGCAGTTGTGTTATGTGTTGCTTAACCTTTCCAAATCGTTTTATCGAGGAGTAATACCTTTTGAAAATTATTGTTGTTATTGTCGCTATTGTTTTGATTTTTCTTTTTGTACGTAATTCTGCAAGTACCAAAAAAGCCGCAAGTGAAAACTTAGAGAAAGGTGCTGTTTATCTCGAAGATAACAGTAAGGTGATTGGTGTGAAGACCACTGATTCTGGTTTGCAATACCTGGTATTACAAGAGGGCACAGGCACAGAACACCCAGGCGCTACTGACCGTGTTAAGGTGCATTACCATGGTACGCTTATTGATGGAACGGTATTTGACAGCTCAGTGGAGCGCGGAGAACCGATATCTTTCGGGTTAAATCAAGTCATCAAGGGCTGGACTGAGGGGCTTCAATTAATGGTGGTGGGTGAAAAAACACGCTTATTTATCCCCAGTGAACTTGGGTATGGTAATCGCGCTGCAGGCAAAATAGGGCCAGGCTCTGTTTTGGTATTTGATGTGGAATTATTAGGCATCAATGAGTAGGTGGTGAGCTCTGAGGTTAGGCTGTCGGTGTTATTAAACTGATTGAGTAGTGACCCCGTCAGCCTTGATGTTATTCCTCGGTTAAGTAAGAACGAATTATATATACCATTTAGATAACCTGGAGTGCTCTAGAATAATTGTTACCTGTGGCCCTTGCTGAGAAAACCTCAAAAAATAATGGTTCAATTTATCCTCTATCCGATACCCCTCTAGACCTCCTTTATTGACCAAAAGCATGACTGTGTAGTTCTGTTTGGTTGTTTCGGTCATTGAGTTGGAAAAAAAGATTATGTTAACGTATCAAACGATCGTTTAAATAGTCATTAGTAAAAGGTATTGGTATGTCAGAGCAAGCACCGGATTTATTGTTTGATTTAAACCTTACGGAAGAGCAACGTATCATGCGGGAATCCTTAGCCCGATTCTCAGATGTTGAAGTGGCAAGTATATCTCGCCAAGCGGATGAAGCTGGTAAGGCTCCTGAAGGGTTCTATGACAAAACGGCAGAGCTTGGATTGTCTTTGTTAAGCATTCCTGAAGCATTTGGTGGGGCGGGTGTGCCTCGTTCTGTTCTATCAAATATGTTAAATGCAGAAGATTTGGGTAAAGGTGATATGTCCCTGGCACTTGGGGCGTTAACCCCTTTGTCTTTCGTTAATATGATATTGGATTATGGGACTGAGGATCAGCAAGAAAAGTATCTTACCCCTATTGCTGACGAGACTTTTAAAGTGGCGACGGTTGCATTAATGGAGCCTCGCGCAACCTTCGATGCAACGTCTTCAAAAACAGCATCGATAGAAACGACTTCTGTATTATCTGGATCAGGGTATGTGCTAAATGGTGAAAAATCCATGGTAGCGTTAGCGGAAGATGCGCTGCATATTCTTGTTGTTGCACAATGTGATGATCGTGATGATGGTTATGTCGGCGCATTTATCGTTGATAAGGGAGCTGAAGGATTAACGATAGAAAAAGAAAGCTTTATGGGGTTACGTCCGTTGGGTTTATACCGTGTAACGTTACGTGATGTCAGGGTTAATGTTGATGCTCGTCTGGGTAGTGACGCTCGGCCTTTTGATGTTCAACGATTGGCTGATTTAGGTAGTATTGGTTTGTCTGCTGCGGTAGTGGGTTGTTGCCAAGCAGTTGTTGATTATGTCATTCCTTATGTCAATGAACGAGTAGCGTTTGGCGAACCTATATCAAACCGACAGTCAGTTGCATTTATGGTTGCTGATATGGCAACAGAGTTAGAGGCGATGCGATTAATGGTATATCGTGCAGCCTCAAGAGCGGAGCAGGGGTTAGATTTCCATAAAGAGGCTTATCTTGCCAGAGTGCTGGTTGCGGAAAGAGCGATGGAAATAGGTACGAATGGTGTTCAATTGTTAGGAGGTCATGGCTTTACCAGAGAACACCCGGTTGAGCTTTGGTATCGAAACCTGCGAGCGATGGGTATTTTGCAGGGTGTTGCGATTGTTTAAACGTTTGTTGTAGATAGCTTCGTTATAAATAGCTTCGATAGATTTTAGAGAGAAATGTAATGATTAATTTAGAACTTCCTAAAAAGATTAAGAATGCAGAGTCCATGGCTCACCAAATGGCCGCATCTGTATTTCGACCCATCGCAAGAAAGTACGACAGCATTGAGCACTGTGATACTCCGAAAGAATTGATTCCTATGGGACAAATGTTAGCGGCTGGAGCTGCAGCGGGGCAGCTTGGTTCCGGTGGCTCAGGTAGTGGAGAGGGTGTTAAAAATGGTGGTAATATGCAAGCTATTGTCGGTACCACTGAAATGGCGTGGGGCTGTTGCGGGCTCATGCTTTCATTACCGGGAATGGGTTTAGGTAACGCTGCTATTTCTGCGGTAGGTTCTCCAGAGCAAAAAGAAAAGTTTGGCAAATTGTATTGTGCAATGGCAATTACAGAGCCCAACTGTGGTTCTGATTCTGCGGCTGTACAGACAACGGCCGAATTGGATGGTGATGAATGGATCCTTAACGGTGAAAAGATTTTTGCAACCGCCGCAGACCGAGGGGATGCTGTTGTTGTATGGGCAACCCTGGATAAATCCATCGGAAAAGCGGCGATTAAATCATTCCTGGTTGAGAAAGGCACACCAGGGATGTCGGTTGTTAGGGTAGAGGATAAGCTCGGATTACGAGTATCTGATACGGCTGCATTGTTATTTGATAACTGTCGAATACCGAAAGAAAATATCATGGGTGATCCTGAAATTGCCAATACTGAAGCGGCGAGAAAAAAAGCCTTTGGTGGTGTGATGCAAACCTTTGATAATACTCGCCCGCAGGTTGCAGCAATGGCCTTGGGGGTTGCACGAGCTGCGCTGGAAATGGCATTGGAGCTGTTGGAAAAAGAGCAAATAAAACCGGCATACGATAGGAGTTTGTTTAACAGTACAGCATTGGAGGCAGAGTTATATAAAATGGAAGCAAATCTAGAAGCGTCACGATTGCTAACGTTAAAAGCTGCCTGGATGGCGGATAACAAAATACCGAACTCCAAAGAGGCGTCTATGTGTAAAGCAAAAGCTGGGCGTGTTGCCAATGCCATTACTTTACGTTGCGTAGAAATATGTGGAACGTTGGGGTATAGCGAAAACAATTTGTTAGAGAAATTTGCTAGGGACTCAAAGATATTGGATATCTTTGAAGGAACACAACAAATCCAGCAACTTATTGTGGCTCGCCATGTATTAGGTAAGTCTTCAAAAGATCTTAAATAGTGTTGATGCGACAGAAGGTGTGATTAATTGTATCTTCTGTCGCATTTTTAGTTCATCTCGCCCTGTTTTTGTATGGTTTTCGCATAGTCATGCACCTAATTGAACTTGTTAGAGGCTTTTTGAGGTGAAATCTCCGGTTTTTCCAATGCATTATCAAACCAGAATAAAAAAATATAACGCATCTCAGGCATCTTTATATTCCTAGCCTATACTGAGATTTCAAGTAAAAATCTACCAGTCTTCATATTTAATATAAAAATAAGAAAAGTAACGATTTATGAAACTATTACCTAAGTTACATTCGCTTGTGTCGGATACACTGCAAGATGTGTTTTCTATGCACGATGGTTTGCACAAAGCGTCACTGTACGTGTTGTCAGATGATGAGTTGACAGAGTTTGTTCGTTACAGTGATAACCATTCCATTACCGTTGTCCGTTCAGATAATACCGATATAACAACGGCATCTCCATGGAAAGTCCTTGCTGATGTGGCGACGATAAACGAGTCGTTGCGTGTTAGTGAATGCCAGTCGGTCGTTGACCCCTATATTCAATCCAATAATATTAATAGTTTTGTTTGTGCTCCTATATGCCAATGGGAGAATACTCAATTGTTTTTGTGGTCTGACAGTACGGTACAAACCATTACGTTTTCGGAGTATGACGAACAAAAAATCAACCGCTGGGCGGAAGACTTTCAGTCTACGATAAATGACTTGAGTGAATCTGAAAATACATCGGTGGTCGATACCGTTAATGTATTGCTCGATAATAAAGAAAGTGTCAGTACACTACCCAATGGTCAAAGCTCCAATGAGTTTGGTGTTAAAACATTGGCGGAATCTGCGGTTCGTATCGAGGGCTTGGAGGCAGTTGAAACCCATCTGCGCATTTATGAGCGAGCAGTAAAGGCAACAAATTCTGGTGTAACCATTACCGATGCCCGTTTGCAAGATTACCCCATTATTTATAGTAATCCCGCGTTTGAAAAAATGACGGGTTATAGCTTTGCTGAAACGGTGGGGCGTAATGCACGTTTTCTTCAAGGTGATGAGAATGATCAGTCAGCATTACACGTTATTCGTGAGGCACTGGATAAAGGAACACATTGTAAAGTAACCCTAAGAAACTATAAAAAAGATGGGTTACTGTTTTGGAATGAGTTAACGCTATCGCCCATTATTGATAGTGACGGCTTTCTCACCCACTATATCGGTATTCAAAATGATATTACGGCAAGAGTAGACGCTGAACGAAAGCTTTTGGACGCGAAAGAACGTGAGCTAAAGGTGCCTAAGTTATTAGCTCAAGCCGCATCGTTGGCAAACGTAGTAGGCTGGCAGTTTGATTTAAACAGCGGTAAAATGCTTGTGGTGGGAAATATTTATGGTTTGATCAATCAAAAAGATGAAAATATAATGACACCGAGTCATCTGTTTGATTGTGTATTACCTTCACACGCAGAATCAGCAATTGATAATTTAGATTCTGCATTGGCGGGAGATATTGAGTTAAATCGAGTGTTGCCCGTGTGTGTAGAGAACGGACAAGAAAAAAGGCTTCACTATATCGCCAAATTATTTCCTACGGGCGTATCCAGAGATGGTGGCCCTTGTTTAGCCGGTACACTGCAAGATGTAACCGACTTTACAAGTACTTTTGTCTAGTCGCATCTACAAACTTAACGGTGGATGTGTCTAGCGATGGTGTATTTGTAGAGCTTACCGTTGCTTCATCATGGTCATATTCTTTACGCTCGCCAGTCCGGTCAATGCTTAGATTTTCGAAATCAAATAGACCTCTGTCGGCGAGTTGAGAGGGGGATATCTTCTGTAGTGAATTGAAAATGTTATCCGTTCGCCCAGGAAAAGTGGTTTCCCATTCCTGCACCATCTTTTTAATATTCTGACGTTGAAGGTTTTCTTGGCTACCACAAAGATTACAAGGAATAATAGGGAACTGTTTGTAATCGGCGAAAGCAATAAGGTCAGACTCACGGCAATAAGCCAATGGGCGAATAACAATGTTACGTTTATCATCAGATAAGAGTTTTGGTGGCATTGCCTTTAAGTTACTGCCGTAAAACATATTGAGAAACATAGTTTCGACAATATCGTCTTTGTGGTGACCTAAGGCTATTTTAGTTGCTCCAATCTCTTCTGCAAACGCATACAAGGTACCGCGGCGCAAACGAGAGCACAAAGCACAGGTTGTTTTGCCCTCTGGGACTTTGGCTTTTACGACACTGTAGGTATCTTTATCAATGATGTAATAAGGGATATCTTGTGCTTCGAGGTAGTTTGGGAGTACCTCTTCAGGAAAGCCTGGCTGCTTTTGATCCATGTTAACCGCAATAATGCTGAAGTTGATAGGAGCGGCTTTCTTTAAGGTAAGCAATAAATCCAGCATGGCAAATGAATCTTTACCGCCAGACAAACAAACCATGACAGTGTCACCTTCTTCTATCATCTTGTAATCAACAATGGCATTGCCGACATTACGCCTAAGGCGTTTATGTAGTTTGAGGAAGGCTGGTTGAGATTTTAACGATATTTGAATTTGACTTGTCATGAGGTTAACTGTACGTGTGGTGGCCGAAATTTGGTCGACATTATACAGCAAATATCAAAAAAAGGGTGGTGGTGACTCCTCAATGACAAGAAGCCACCACCGGGGTGTCCCGCTAAGAGCGAGACTGCTGGGGAGGTCGTGAGTCGTCGCTAGATATAGCAACGCTGTAAGTTAGGGTGGAGGCGTTGATGCTGGCGGTAGCATCGGTCTTTAAAAAACGGAAGTTTGATAATGCGAAGTCTATTTTGTTGTGTGTTCCCTGTTTTTTGTGGTTCTTATTGTCAATAACCGCCGCTATCTCAAAGTAATGTTGTTGCTGAGGGTACAAATAGATATTAATTTCTGACGGTAGTAACCATTCGTCATCTCCTGCCATTTTGATACGTACTTGTAGCAGTGTGTTTGGCGTTGCTAGGGATTTGAATTCAAACCCTTCCAAAAAAGCACCATTGCTTTCTGTATTAACAACAAAATGACCGATAACCTGAGGCTCTGAGCTTTGATTCGCCTGTCGAGATACACGCTCTGGTTGATATACACTGATATCTGTTTGTTCTTTCGTTTGTTGAACGTGAACGCAGCCTTGCGTTGATGACATAGCAAGTGTTGTCAACGTAAGCAGTGAGATAAAGATGGCTCTCTTAACTGACCGTTGTACAAGTACACTTTTTATCATTACTTTGTGCATAACCATAATATTCACCTTTGCTGATAACGTGGTTTTGGCTTTTGCCTCTAGGTGATCACGTTAAATACAGTATATGCAAAAATACTGTATGTGCAACCAGTTACTGTCGAAATATACAGTATTTTTTTCATTGAAAGAACAGTCGTTGAAACCTTACTTTCTTAGGTTTGTTTCTTGCGCCAGCGGGCAGGTGTGGTTCCAAAATGACGCTTAAATAGGCGGTTAAAGTGCCCAGGGTCTTCATACCCTATTGCCCATGCAACCTCAGCAACGTTTTTATGTGTGTGCCGTAACATGTCCTTGCCTTGCTCAAGGCGTAGAATTTGCAAGAATTGCATGGGTGTTTCACCTGTCGCATCTTTAAAACGGCGTTTGAAGGTGCGTAAACTCATGTTTGCTCGATCAGCTAGTTGCTCTAAATTAATCGAGGTGGAGAAGTGCACCTCCATCCATTGTTGTACTAATAATATACTGTCATCGTGATGATAGGTTTGCCCGCCAACGGCGATAAATTCGGAAGCGTATTCTCTCCTGAAATCGATTAAGAACATTTCCTCGATAGCTTTAGCAACCTCAGGGCAAGAAAGTCTGCTAAGTAGATGGACTATCACCTCTGTTGCTGCGTTCATTCCTGCTGCACAGTAGAGCTCTCCAGTGGCGGTGATGTAGCGTTCTTTACGGAAGTCGACATTCGGGTAGCGTTTTTCAAAACGTTGGTGTTGATGCCAGTGGGTGGTGCATATGCGATTGTCGAGTAAGCCAGCTTCGGCCAATAAAAAAGAGCCCGTCGTATAAGCAAGAATAGGGATGCCGGCTTCATGCCACTTTCTTAATACGGGCCACAATGCGGCTTGTTCTTTTAAGGTATTTTCAGGGTCTCCCCATAATGCATGCAACACCACTAAATCGGTTTCGGGTACTGCTGATATATCGCCATTGGCAGGTACTTGCATGCCGCTGAAGGATTTTAGTGGTAATCCATCGAGGGTGAATAGTTCGACGGTGATGCCTTGGCCCAATACTTTTTTCTGCATGTGTGATGCAAATGCCCAAACGTCCTGTGTCATACCTAAACCGAGGCTTAGGGTTGGGGTGCAACCATAAAACGTTACATGTTTGAGGGCCATTAAGTATCTCCAATAACTCATTATACGAATACGGCACTATAATTTGTCATTGTCGGTCAATTTGGCCCTTTTGACCAGTTTTTAGACCCTGATAGCACCTTCAATTACAATAGAAGTCATTATTATTTAGAGGTATAGCGATCCGATAACCTAAACAAGAAGATAAACTATGAATTTCACCGAAGAGCATCAGGCCCTCAGGGTCACCGTTAGCCAGTTTGTTGATAAAGAGCTTGATCCATTTGTGACGGAATGGGAAAAGGCTGGTCGAGCACCGCTTCATGATATTTTTAAAAAAATGGGTGATTTAGGTTTACTGGGGATTTCGAAACCTGAAGAGTTTGGAGGCATGGGGCTTGATTACAGTTATCAATTGGTTTTCGCTGAAGAAATTGGTCGTGCATTTGGTGGATCCGTCCCTATGGCAATCGGTGTTCAAACGGATATGTGTACTCCAGCACTGGCGCGTTTTGGCAGTGATGAATTAAAAACCGAATTTTTAGCGCCTTCTATTGCGGGTGATTTGGTGGGTTGTATTGGTGTTAGTGAGCCGGGGGCGGGCAGTGATGTCGCAGGACTAACCACTAACGCAAAAAGTGATGGAGATGATTATATTATTAACGGCAGTAAAATGTGGATCACCAATGCGTTGCAAGCGGACTGGGTTTGTTTGTTAGCAAACACGAGCGAAGGCCAAGTGCACGCCAATAAATCACTCATTATTGTGCCGCTGAATGCTAAAGGCGTTTCGTTTTCAGATCCGATCGATAAGATTGGCATGCGTGCGAGTGATACGGGGCAAATATTCTTTGATGATGTGCGTGTACCAAAACGCAATCGTATTGGTGAAGAAAATAAAGGTTTCATCATGCAAATGATGCAATTTCAAGAGGAACGTATGTTTGCCGCCGCAAGTGCTTTGAAAGGCATGGAGCGTATGATTGATCTGACCATTGAATACACGCGTGAAAGAAAAGTTTTTGGTGCGCCATTAATTACCAATCAAACTATTTATTTTAAAATGGCGGAGCTACAAAGCGAAGTGGAAGCGTTGCGTGCCTTGGTTTGGGCCGCGTGTGATGAGCATATGGCAGGTCGTGATGCGACTAAGTTAGCATCTATGGCAAAACTGAAAATGGGACGTTTATGGCGAGAGTTAACGGATAGTTGCTTGCAATACTGGGGTGGCATGGGGTTCACCTGGGATAACCCGATATCGCGTGCTTATCGCGATACGCGGATCTTGTCTATTGCAGGCGGTGCCGATGAAGTGATGCTGAATATTATTGCAAAGTATATGGAGATTGCCCCAAAGGCGGGAAGATAAGCGCAGCATTTCTTTTAGCTTGATCTGATGGTCAGCGGATCAGATCAAGAAAGTCTACCGGTGCGGGTGTCTTGAAGGTGAGACGCTTGCTGGTTTTGGGGCGCGTGATCGTTAGGCTCCAGGCATGCAATCCCATGCGGGGGCCGTTAGTACCGTAACGGGGATCACCAATGACTGGATGTCCTAGCCAGGCCAGGTGGGCACGAATTTGATGTTGTCGCCCGGTCTCCAGTTGCACTTCAAGCAGTGTCCGATTCTCTACGGCACGCTGAGTATTGTAATGTGTGATGGCTTCTTTTGCTTCTGGGTGTGAACCAACATGCATGTGGTATTTTTCTGAATCCATTCTCAAAGGCTGGTTAATGGTTCCTTGTGCTGGTTCGGGGCAACCTTCAACTACTGCAAGGTAAATCTTCTCGGCTTCTGACCAGCTTGCATTCACTGTTTCGCGCATTTCACGAGAGGTGGCAAATAACAATACGCCTGAGGTATCGCGATCCAAGCGGTGCACCGGCCATAAATTCACAGGGCGTTTGGAGCGAGAGAGTTGGCGGCGAAGAATTGCAAGTGCATGCTGTTTATTTTCATCAGCGGATGCCACGGACAATAAGCCGGCGGGTTTGTTGATGGCGATAAGGTCGTGATCTGAATATAGGATCTCAAGCTGGGAAGTGCCATCTTGTGTGTTCTTAGCCGTAGCCCGAACTTCCACATCGTCACCGACGTTGAGTTCGTGATCATGCCGTGTGATAGGCAGATCATTAACGGTCACACATCCTCCTTTCAACCGTTGCTTTATTGTGTTGCGAGACCAGCCTTTGAGTTGTGTATTAAGGAATGCCAGTAGACCAGAGGCCTCGTTTACTCGTAATCTGTCTGACATAGCTTATTGTTCTCCGGTTGAGCTTGTGTGATTTTTTTTGGGGGGGGGCGCAAGTTTACTATGTTGTTCTGACTCCCACCAGAGCATTTTATGTAGCACCATTTACGTCGAGTAGAGGGTTTCGTTTAGATAAATGGGTGCAGTGACGTTTAAAATGGTGTAATAAAGAGGTAGCTATTAATGGATTGAGGGAGGTGTTATGAGGGAGTCTAGCCTATTTAAGGGGCGTTTTTTTATTGTTTTTTTCTTTTCGCTATGGATAAGCAATGCTTTTGCAGAGAGTTATAAGCAGGTAGATAAAAATAGTCATGTTTCTTTTGGTAATATTGCTTCCCCAGGGCAATCAAAAGAAGGGGTGTATAGAAATAGCAAAAGGATAGTTCGTCCTGATGTTTCGCCGGTAAAGACGGTTGGTGGGCCAGCATTCGTGGCAGCTGACGTCCCAGCCTATGATGGCAGCATCACATTAAATGTGCGACGTTTACTGCAAGAGCAGCGTTATGAATCATTGAACTTATTATTAGATAAATACCAAAAGGAATTTGAGCAGAATAGTTTACTAGAAGAACGATTGTTTTCTGCTTATGCCGCATTTGATGTTGTTGACCTGGGGTATGTCAACCTGTTGGATGCTTGGGTTAATCAGACGCCTGATATTTACCAGCCTTATCTAGCTCGAGCCAATTATTATTATAACAACGGTTGGCATGAGCGTGGTGGAAACTGGATTAGCGAGACTGAAAAACAACAGCTTTCTTTGATGAAAATTTCATTCAAGAAAGCGATGAAAGATGCGGAGATAGCGGAAAACCTAAATAGCAAATCCATTATGCCGTTTCATATAATGAGCGGTATCTCTCATGCAGAAGGTAATAGTGGGGTTGCTGAAAATTACATAAAGAGAGCGCTTTCTAGAAATCCCTTGGCGTTTAAATTACGCGCACATTATGTGAATTTTTTGGCGCCCCGGTGGGGTGGGAGCTTTAAAGAAATGCAAACTTTTATTAAAGAGTCTCTTGTTTATTCATCAAGAAACCCAAGTCTGCAACTGTTAAAGGGTTATCCGTTTACAGAATCCGCTAAAATTCAAAAGAAAAAGGGGATGTATAAGGTTGCAGATAAACTGTTTTCTAAAGCGCTGGCTTTTGGCGACAATCACGTGGTTTTTAATGAGCGGGGGAAGAATCGCTATAAACAGAAAAGATATAAAGAGGCGGTTGAAGATTTTGATCGTGCGATAGCGCTAAATCACGAGGAGGCCGACTATTACTATTGGCGGTCTAAAGCCCTGGCGAAATTGGATTTTTTAAGTAGGGCAGTTACCGATATTGAACAGGCAAAAAAACTAAACCCTAATGATGAATACGTACAATCCCATCAAGAGAGGCTGGCGACTAAATACTCTAAAAAAGGTTATGAGTTTGGCAAGGTTGAAGATTATGTTCGTGCAGTCGAACAGTTTGATATCGCATTAACATTAGATCCCGATAATGGTGACTTGTATTTACGCAAAGGGCGAGTGCTGGCTAAACAAAATAAGCTGACGCTAGCGGAGGGGGATTTAAAAACATCTATTCATTTGGCTCCTGATGAATTCTCTGCGTATCATTGGCTCGACTGGGTTTTGGCTAAAGATCAGCAATGGGATCAAATTATCAAACATTGGAGCAACTTTATCGATAGAAATCCTAAGATTAGTGCTGCATATCTTGAGCGAAGTGGAGCTTATTACCACAAAGGAGATATAAAGTCTGCCATGACTGATTTGAAAATATCAGCTGACATGGGGAATCTGAGCGCTAAGGAAACGTATCAGCGATTTAAACGGTACGATAGGTAAAATAATGACATGAAAAAAGGAGGGCGAAATCACCCTCCTTTTTTCATGTCTGCTAATCCCTAATTGACGTCATGTTGACAACTCTTCCCACCAGGAGCAGTAAACTCACCATCACCATCAGTATCAACAAAAATTGGATTGGTAGTAAAACGGGGAATCTCTTCAGGATTGTATTGTGGTAATTCTCGATTCATCGCATTAGCACCAAACCCTAACACGACAATATGGGCGTCACGATCTTGTGGTAGTGGGATAGATAGAGTGCCATCATATTTCACCGCGCTATCGGTTGGGTTGGTTGCCGAAACATGCATCACCGCATCACAGTTTACGTAAACTCTAAAGTGATCAATATCCGTTTGTGGTATTGCTTCTACATGTACCCACAAATCAGCAGTGCCATCGGTGTCAGTGATATCATCACCAATATCCGCGGTTCCATTCATCAATACACGGGCAAATGCACCGGTACTCACAACGACTTGGTTTTGCGTTACGGCATCAACAATGATCTGATCCGAAAATTCATTGGGGTTATCTGTTGGAGATTTAATGTAGTTACGTGGCATCCCCGGTGGCTGGTATTTATGCATGTCACTAGACCCTGTGGCGGTGATGCGGTTGCCGTGGTTTAGAAAACTCATCCAGTCATCAAACAAGTTAGTGCTAAACACTTTCTCTACACCGTTCATATATTCCATGGCTTCAAAATCCCATGACCACATCTCAACACCTTCAGGTTGTCCTAACCCAAGGTTAGTTTCAAGATCCGGTTCGCCGGATTGGTGATTCCACTTAAGGGCGTTAAGAATAAATAAACGTGGATGCGCTAGGGTACGGATTTGGCCGCCACGTGCTTTCTCCGCTTTAAATATCTCATCCAATGACATCTGGTACCAGTAGATCGGGTTGCCACGAGGCCCGGCGTTGGTATCAACAGGAATAGGGTAAGTAATCGTATGATTGGGTAGTGCTGCGGTAACTTCTTGCCCAACAACCGTTGTTAACCAATTACCAAGGCCTGCCTGGTCAATGGCCGGACTAAGATCGGTGATAATTTCATGGTCAGTAGAAACCACAATCTCCAAACCTGTGGCTGCTGCTGTGGTTAAACGTTCAACCGGTGTTACCACGCTGTCTGCGCTGGGGTTGGAATGAACATGAGCGTCAAACGACAAGTACCCCGTAGTATCTACCATACGGTTTAGTGTTGCGTTTAGCGTTGTCGTAACGCCTGCTTCTACAGTAATACTTTTCTCAACAACATTGTATTCAAAGCCACGAGATACGCCGATGTCATAAGTACCAGGTTTAATGTCTAGTGATCCTTGGCCTTGGTTTAGGTAGAAGCGTTCAATGCGGCTTTTATCCTGCCAAAAGCTGAGCTGGGTAGGTAAGTCATTACCGTCGCCATCAACAAAGTGATAATCAACTTTCCCTTGCTCGGGAAAGTTGAAGTTGATTTCGTTACCTTCACCTGGGCTTAATAAAACAGCGGCGGGCGAATGGCGGCCAGAAGATGATGCAATGACACGATAAGGTTGGCCTTCTAAATATGAAATTAATGGTACGGTATCAGAGAAATTCCCTTCGCTGTCGGTTGTGGCGGTAATAAATGTTTCCCAAGGCCAGTCTTTTAAAAGCACCTGTTTTTTCGCTTGAAATTCTAATGTCACATTCGCAAGTGGCGAATCGCCAACACTGCTGGTAATCGTCACGTGTGTATTGATAACGTCAACACTTGGCGGTGTTGTTTCTAAATACGCATTCACAGCGGCCAGCTCATCACCATCACTGACAGTGACATAGAAATCTTGTTGTAACGTGTCTTTGTTGTTGCCTGCAGGGGCCAGTAAGGTACCTAACCAGGTGTTGGAAATTTGGGTTAAATTTAATAGTCCATCAACACCGATAACATGTGCAGCGGCAAGATGTTTTGTGTCCTCACCGTAGATATACGCGCTGGGCCCAATATCAAATTCTTCAGTATTGTTCGCTTCTGTTAAGGTGCCACTTACCCAAGGAATGCCGTAATCAAGCGTAAAATCATCAACGGCAATACTAAAAGGGGAGAACGTATTTAAAAGCGGTGCTTCGCCTGCCGCCATTAAACCAATAGCGCCAGTGATGCTGTTAAATCGATCGGTTTTGTTAGTCAGTTTGTATTCGATTTTTAATGTTGGGGAGTTGGGTTCAAGAATATAATCAACGGCAATGTTTAAACCAAAAGGCTCCGAGTAACCTAATAATAAATCGTTTTGCTGTGACTCTTGCATTAACACAGTTTCAGCTAGCCAGTAGTAGTCATCTTCACCATGAACACGGACGATGGCGGCATTGCCGTCTGAACCGTCATTGATGACTTCTATAGAATCTCCACGGAAAGCGCGCATCCTGGATGCGGTAACCGCCAAATTAGCTCGGGCGATCATTAAGGCTAATTCATAGAAAATATCGTCGCCGGACTGTTCACAGTCAGCAACGGGAACGGCATCAATCAATATACCGCTGTAGTGGTAATAGGTTTTTTGCTGGCCAAGCCCAGAGATAACAAATGCAGCTTGATCATTTGCTAATAAATAGTCACCGGTGCTGCCTAAGGCATTCCTACCCACAAGACTGAAATCAGGATTGGTGATTTCTTCTGCTAATGCTTTGCTGTTTTCTACGCATTGGCTGGAAAATATTTTACTAGACGTACCTGTGCTGGCGGATGCTGGTAATTCCAAGGCGGTATCGGTATTTGAGTTTTCAGTAGATGGCGCCTGGTCATTGCTGGATTGACCACCACCACAACCGCTGAGTAGCGCGACCAATGCACCTAATTGGGCTAGCCGTAGAAGGGGGCGAGCTGTCGTCGTTTGGTGGTTCATAGGACTCTGCCATCGTTATTATTGTTAGATTATGTTCATTAACGAAAATAGCACGCTCGTGCTTCTATCGACAAGGGTCTTATTGGGTCAGGTATTTTTAGCGAAAATGCGTAAATAATTGAAACATCAGGAAAAATTAACCTAATTCGTTTCAAAATTAGAAGGAGAGGGATGAACCCTTGTAGTAAGGTATCTTATAATAAAATAATTTTTGTTCTTAAAGCTGCTAACGAGGGATACGTGCTAAATCATATTTGGGCTGCATTTTTTATACTGGCGATGATGTCTGGAGTCTATCAATTTTTTGGCTTGGGCCAAACGGATGTTTTTGAATTGATGGTCAAAGCGACCTTTGATATGGCGAAGCTCTCGGTGGAGATTGCGATAGGGCTAGTTGGGATACTGAGCCTTTGGTTAGGTTTTTTTAAAATTGCAGAGAAAAGCCATCTGGTTAGGTTGCTAAGCCGTTTCTTAACCCCATTATTTTCCCGTTTAATGCCTGAAGTGCCTAAAGATCACCCCGCTCTCGGCAGTATCACCATGAACATGGCGGCGAATATGCTGGGTTTGGATAACGCCGCAACCCCAATGGGGTTAAAAGCTATGAAGGACCTTCAGGATGTAAACCCCGATAAGAAAACGGCGAGTAATGCCCAGATCCTTTTTTTAGTGCTTAATACGTCATCGGTTACTTTATTGCCAGTAACGATATTTATGTACCGGGCGCAGCTGGGTGCTGCAGAACCCGCCGATGTGTTTTTACCTATTTTGTTAGCGACTACAGCCTCCACATTAATTGGTTTAATGGCTGTTGCGTGGGTGCAAAAGCTACCGTTGTTTAATGCGGTTGTGTTGGCCTATCTTGGTGGTTTTGTTGCCCTTATGTCGGGTTTTGTCTTGTGGTTAACATCATTACAAGCGGATCAGTTATCTCAATACTCTCAGTGGGCCGCTAGCATGGTGTTGCTGACTATTATTGGTACTTTTTTGGTTGCGGGCATTATTAAGAAGTTGCCGGTTTACGAGTTGTTTGTTGAGGGGGCAAAAGAAGGCTTTGAAACGGGGGTGCGGTTAATCCCTTATCTTGTTGCGATGTTAGTTGCGATTGGCGTGTTTCGCGCTAGTGGTGCAATGGATATATTGCTTGCTGGTGTCGGGGCGCTAGTAGCATTGTTGGGATTAAATACATTGTTTGTGGATGCATTACCCGTGGCATTTATGAAACCACTCAGTGGGAGTGGTGCAAGGGCGATGATGTTAGAGGTAATGAACCATCATGGTGTTGACTCTTTTCAGGGGCGGCTAGCGTCGGTGATGCAAGGCAGTACTGAAACAACATTTTATGTACTTGCTGTGTATTTTGGTTCAGTCGGCATCGTTAGGATACGCCATGCATTGGTGTGTGGGCTTATTGCTGATGGAGCAGGAATTACCGCTGCGATTGGTATTTGTTACTGGTTTTTTGGCTAGCGAGTTCTACATGATCTAAGTCAGAGCAATGACATAATTATAAGGTACATAATAATCAGCCGTTGTATGAATTATTCAGAGAGTTGGCTGGTTAAGGAGGTTGGCAAGGACTGGGGGGTAGATATAGATCCTCCTCATTTGCCAGAATAAAGAGGGTCTATATTGTTCTGCTTTTACACTAATAATGTTGTCGCGAGCGGGCTAGAATAAAAATGTACCGTAAATACCGACGTTGCTGCCGTCTACCTTTTTATCAATATCGTTTCCATAGGACGTGTAACCATAGCCATAGTAAACTGGTTCTACTTTTGATAAGTCGTATTCGATATCAGTGTAGTGTAGGCCTAATGCAAAATGAGAACCTAGTTTAACTTCAACAGAAGCAACTAAACCTAAAGCGTTATCGTATTCTCGATCCCCTAACGCTGCATCGCTATCACCACTGAATTCAGGGTTAATGTGATAGCTTAAACCAAGGCCTATACGTATCCGGCTAAAATTATAGTAAGGAATAATCTCCAATGGATAGCGTGTAAATGCTACGGAACCATTGCTGGCGAAAATCCCGTCAACATGGTAGCCAATAGTGGTTTGGATTGAGAAGTCGCTATCGGGGATGTAAGCATTGATACCAGTATAGAGATGTATTAGCCCGCCAGCGGTAACCTCTTGTGAACTATAATCACCGTCGTAATCTTCAACGATGACGTCTGCAAGCTCATCTCCACCAAACGTAAGTCCGACACCAACAAGAAAATCTACTTTTTTCTGCGGTGCAGGGGCTTCTGTGGGGAGGTCTGCTAGTGCAAGAACAGGTGTAGCTGAAATAAGTAATGTAGCTAAAGACTTTGTGAAAAACGGCGTTCCAGCCACAAGGGATCGTAGAGACATCATGTCTTCTCCTAATTGAAGGGTCGTAAGCGAAGGCGATTATACCTATGAACGAGGGGTTGGTGTATCTATTGATTGTCTAGATGACATTATCATTGGTTATTAATTGGCAAATGATGGATTTCTGCCATGTGTTTAATGGTCGAATCATTTCAGCTAAGTTATTTTTCTCAAAGCCAATGGGTGAAAAGAAGGACCAGACGTTAAAAATAAAATGTTTGAGAGCATCTTCTTCTAATAACAAGTGTTCTAGCTGGGCGTAGTTAGGCTGGATGGCCCAGCGATCAGTAATGGCATCAAGAGGCCCCACAAAGTAAAAGTATTGTGGGGATCGTTGAGCAACGTCCTTAAGAGCATTTAGAAAGAGGGTGTTTGATGTGCTGGTTGCGGGCATAGTATTCTTATTATTGAAAGTGAACAATATTTTCAAGAATGGTACCTGAAACCATCACCAGTGAAAAGGGTGCCGAGTGTCAATTGAACTAAGCTGTCAAGGTTGCCAGTTGGCATTAAGGAAATATTATTGTGTTAACTGACAGTAGAGTCGTGTTAACTCTCTGGGTAGCTGTTCTGGCTTACGGATAACCAGGTAATCATTGCTGCCATAAATGTAAGGCAGGTAGTCTTCGGCTTTTTCATCAATAGTGATACAGAAGGGTTTTAGCCCGTTTTTTTTTGCTTCTTGAACGGCCGCTCTGGTATCTTCGATTCCGTATCGACCTTCGTAATGGTCTAGATCGTTGGGTTTGCCGTCCGTTAGAATAAGTAACAACCGTTGGGCAGACTTTTGTTCGGACAATACATCGGAAGCCTGCCTGATCGCCGCGCCCATGCGGGTGTAGTAGCCGGGCTTTATCGCCTGTATGCGACCTTTTACACGGGCGTTATAGCTTTCGTCAAAATTCTTAATCATATTGAAACGAATGTGGTCACGTTTTTTGGATGAAAACCCATAAAGTGCAAATTTGTCTAGGCTAGAGCTCAAGGCTTCAGAAAACAGGAATAAGCTGTCTCTAATGACATCGATAACGCGGCACTCATTATTAATCCAGCTATCCGTAGATAGTGAGAGATCTGCAAGTAATAAACAGGCCAGGTCTCGGTGAATACCTTTGAAACTTTGGTAAAGGTTAATGTCAGAATTTTGAGATTGGTTTTTTTCACAAAAATAGCTAACCCATGCATTTACATCAATTTCATCCCCTTGAGGTTGGTTTCGCTGCCAGCTTCGTAGTGGTGCAAGTGATTCAAACTGGGCGCGGACTTTTCTTGCAGAAGGTTTTAAGTGTAGAGGTAGTTCTCCTTTGTCTGCCTCTCTACTTAGCATAGGGATGACACAACATTGATCCTGTTGGAGTTGCTGTTTTTTGTAGTTCCACTCAGGTTGTAATATTCCTGTGCCGAGAGGAATGTCATCAACGTCTGCAGAAGGCAGGTCAAGATCAAACTTTAACATTGAACCTTTTGTACCGGCTTGTTTTGATACTGTGATAATATCCAGGTCTTCGGCGACTCGCTCGATATCATCATCTTTTGATTCATCAGTGGTTCGGTCGACATTTGCAAACTCTGACCACGTGAAAAGGCTTTCTAAGCGAAAAGCAATCAGACCATTTTTGCCATTAGGGTCTTCGACACGTTCGCTTTTTTTTCGTTGTTTTTTCGTGTTTACTTTTTTCTTCTCCTGATCTGAATTATCGTTTTCATCGATTTCATCATCAGAGCGTTGTTTGTTTGCTTTGTTCGTGTGGTGTTGCGGGGCAAAGTACAGCCAAAGTGGAATGTGAGCAGGTTGGAATTTCCCATCACTTGTATTTGATGTGTGGAGTAGTAACTGTGCTTCTAGGAATGAGCGCGGTTCACTATTCTTGATGTGTTGCAAGGGGAGTTGTAATGCTCTTTGTATGGAGTTTTCGTGTAAGGCCTCACGTGTTGGTAATGTATTAGGAGAAGGACGATGTTTGATGTGTTCTTCTATCAAGGATTCATACACAGGGATAAGGCCGGGTAACGCAGTCAATATATTAAACGTGAGTATACTATTGTCGTGAATGAGCTGATTAAAATTCCCCGATTGTTGAGCACACATGCAGGCAAGCCAGATATACAATTGTTTGTTTAGTGCTTTTTGTTCAAACACCGCGATGGACTCTGGCAAACGTATCGATTCGGCATCGGTCCATGCTAATGCGATTTTTAGTCCAGAACCTGCAATGTTTTCTAGAAAACTGCGTCGAGTAGGGTGTTTTTGAGGTTGCGCAGGGTCAATACGAAAAGCAGGGTTGCCACCGAGTGCTCTGAATATTACCCCAACTTCTTTGTTGACGTCTTGCAGGGTGACGGTTGCTTGGGGAAAGTTTCGGTTGGCTTTTTTGGTTATGAAATTGTGCCAGACTTCGCCTACTTGTTCTTCCATACTCGTTACCTTTAGCTAGGTTCTCTTTATTTAAGCATTCTATTTCGAAGATGTGCCTCTCGACGGGGGGCGATCAACTTTTTTGGCTTCATCGCCTTGCACCCATTTTATAACCGAGGGTTGCAGGGGCTGGTTGGCATCGTTTGCTACATCTAACATTTGCTGTTCGCATGCGCTGATACATTGTCCGCATTGGGTACAAGAAAGCTTCATGCGCTTAATCGTTCGAGGTGGTAACCTCATAGGGCATTGTGCATCACATTTGCTATTACAGTTTTGACATAACGCAGCTCTATTCTTATCAAACCCTACCACCATGGCATTTGGGTTTGCCATCCATAATAAGCTTTGAAAGAAGCCTACCGCGCAGCCAAAGCGACAGAATAAATGACGCGCCAAAATGAAATCTGTCAAAAATGCTAAAGTGGCAACGGGTAAGAATATTACAGGCCAACCGGATAATGAGCCGGTAATAAGATCGTGATATAACGGAAACGGAGTGATTAGATAACTGAGTAATGCAAGGGACCATAGAAAGGCAAATGAAGTCGCTAACAGAAAAATCCCTAATTTCCCTATTAGTGTACTTTTAAGGGGGTTGTTACTGTGACTCTTTTCCCAGAGTGTAGGTTTGCCTAGATTTTTCTCCATGGATCGGTTGATTGTTTCTACGATGCTGAAATGTGGACACAGCCAGCCACAATAGAGTCGACCGTAACGCCAAAAAACGAGTAGTCCTGCGATTACCAAAAATAACCCGGGTAAGAATGCATTGATGAGAATAGATTGAGCGGCATCCCAGGCGGATCCATTGCCTTGTTGAATATCGCTGAGGCCTAAGGTAAGAGGGTATCCAAGAAAAATAAAATGCCCCTGGGTTAAATCTAAACGAAACAGATCTAACGCAGGGGCCAAAAGGAACAAAAGGAAAAAACTGCTTTGTGTGATAGTGCGAGCCCTGGTTTTGGTTAACCAGGACTGCGCACTATAGGGCGGTGGATTGCTCGGTGAATGACTCGATGGATTAGGAGGCATCAACGGTGGCTTCTTCGCCTTTAACAAAGAAGCTAACGATGTACATAACAAACCCTAAGGTAAACACAATTGCTGCAGCTTCACGTAACCAGTAGAAGATGGCGATTTGATCTTGAACCAGCATAAATGGAAGTGGAGTATCGCTAAAGCGTTGTAGCCATACTTGCAAGACACCTGCGCCAGTAAGGAATAGTGTGATAAACACCATGCCGCTGACCATTAACCAGAATCCCCACATTTCAACGACTTGAGACTTTCTGCTATTGGCTTCTTTTCTGCCGTTAAGCATTGGCATAGCGTAAGATATAATGGTCATCACTATCATTGCGTATGCACCGAAGAAGGCCATATGCCCGTGAGCGGCGGTGATTTGTGTGCCGTGCGTGAAGTAGTTCACTGGAGCTAATGTATGTAAGAATCCCCACACACCTGCGCCGAAGAACGCCATGACTGCACAGCCCATTGCCCAAAGCGTTGCGGCTTTGTTAGGATGGTCTCGCTTCCTTTGGTTCACCATATTGAAGGCGTACACGGCCATCATAAAGAACGGTATGGGTTCCATTGCGGAGAATATTGAGCCTAAGGGTTGCCAATACTCAGGAGTACCAATCCAGAAGAAGTGATGCCCCGTCCCTATAATGCCTGTTATAAGAGCCATTGCGACGATTACATATAGCCATTTTTCAATGACTTCGCGATCCACTCCGGTTACTTTGATCAGTACAAAAGCTAGCAATGCTCCAAGTATTAATTCCCAAACACCTTCTACCCATAGATGTACCACAAACCACCAGTAAAACTTATCTTTTACGAGGTTGTCGGGTAGGTAGAATGAGAAGAGAAAGAACACTGCTAATCCGATTAAACCTGTCATTAGCACGAGTGTGATAACGGTTTTGCGGCCTCGCAGTAGGGTCATTCCTATGTTGAATAGGAATGCCAGTACGACGACAACAATACCAATTTTGGTGATGGTTGGTTGTTCTAGGAACTCTCGGCCCATGGTTGGGAAGTATTCGTTTCCGGTGACTTTGGCGAGGGTGGCGTAAGGCATTGCTAGATATCCAACAATGGTTAGCGCACCTGCAACAAGGAAGATCCAGAACATTATCCAGGCGAGCTTGGGGCTATAAAGCTCGGTTTCACATTCTTCTGGTATTAGGTAATAGGCTGAACCCATGAACCCGAATAGTAACCAGACGATAAGCAGATTGGTGTGTACCATACGTGCTGCGTTAAAGGGGATTTCTGGAAACAGGAAATCTCCCATTACGTATTGAAGCCCCATGATCAACCCAAATATTATCTGTCCCGCAAATAACGCGAGCGCTGCAATAAAATAGGGTTTGGCGACGGCTTGAGACGTGTATTTCATATGTCATTTCTCCTAATTTAAGCGCTTAGCCCTGAATGTTTGGTGGCCAACCTTGGGTGTCTATCTCGGATGTATATTTGAGGAACTCGGCTATGTCTTCTAACTCTTGGTCGTCAAAGCCGAATTGAGGCATGCTGCGGCGACCAGGAATGCCGTTGACGGGACGACTTTTGATAAAGCCCTTGATGGCTTCTTTACTTTTGCCGTAGCGTAAGTAAACGTTACCCAGCTCTGGTGCGAAGTATGCGCCTTCGCCGAGTAGGGTGTGGCAGCCTATGCAGTTGTTGACTTCCCAGAGTCCTTTTCCGCGAATGACGGATTCTGTTAGGTTTTCTCGGTTATCTTGTTTTGGCATTTCTCCGTTGGTGTGCCAGGTGAGGCCGATGAATATCAGGATGAAGAATAGACTCCCGCCGTAGTAGATGTTTCTTGCCATGCTTTTCGTAAACCGGTCAGCCATAGCATTCTCCCCATTGTTAACGTTTGTGTAGAACAGGGTGATAGTAGTGGGATGGGGGGAATTGGTACTTGATATTAATCATGCTAAGGGGATTAGACTCGAGAGGGATGGGGGATATTGAGGATGTGTTGATTTGGGGCAAGAAAATTTAGGGCTTGCTTGGTTGTGTAAGGTGAATTATGCAATTCGTTGGAGGGCGTGTTGAATGAGCCATTGCGATGTTCAGGTAGCGGTAAGTCGTTTTATCAGAGTGTTATATTTTAGAAGTTATGTATCGGTTGAATATTTGGATACGGGGGTTATGTAATTATCACAACGCCTACTGAAAATATTATTTACAGTAGGCGGAGAAAGATAATATTTCTTTAAGTTTGAGTGTTTGAATTATTCAACTGGAAGATTTATTTTTACTAGCGCCGTTAACGCCGTACACACGCTGTCATCATCACTTAACGATTCAATCAACGCCGCATTACAGGCCGCAATCGGTGCCATACCGCTTTTGATTAACGTTGCTGCGTAGATTAGTAATCGGGTGGATGCCGCTTCTTCTAAATCATGGTCTTTCAGATTACGAATATTACCGGCAATTTTTACTAACGTTTCTGCCATTTCAGCACTTATCCCTGTTTCTTGCTGAACAATGGCTTGTTCCAATTTTGCTTCAGGGTAGTCAAAACGCATGGCAACAAAGCGTTGACGGGTGCTAGGTTTCAAGCCTTTTAACATGTTTTGATAGCCAGGATTATATGATACTACCAACATAAAATCCTCGTGGGCTACGAGTGTTTCACCGGTTTTATCGATAGGTAGTTCTCGTCGATCATCTGCGAGGGGGTGGATAACAACGGTGGTATCTTTACGAGCCTCTACTACTTCATCTAAATAACAAATCCCCCCTTCCTTTACTGCCCGTGTTAAAGGGCCGTCTTGCCAGTAGGTGCCTTCAGGGCCAATTAAATAACGTCCAATGAGATCTGATGCGGTTAAATCATCATGACAAGCAATGCTATAGAGTTTTCGATCTAACTTTTCTGCCATATGTGTAATAAACCGCGTTTTACCACAGCCTGTAGGGCCTTTAATCAATACGGGGAGTTGGTTCTTAGCTGCTTGTGTAAACAGTTCAACCTCATTGCCCTGGGGTTGATAAAAGATGCTTGTTGGTTTGGTAGAAGGCATACAGAGTCCTTAGAAATTGGTAAGTGCATATAATTGACATTTGGCACATGAGACCAGTGTACAGAACGTGTAAATAATGCCTTTGATACGAATCAACGGTTCGGACTGACGTGTGTTAGAGGTTTGTGGCAATTTTCCATTGTTCGGTAGCTATCCCTTGTCATGCCGAAGTCAGAGCCAACTATCGTAACTAACAATACACTTTTTAGTGCGAACCTATATAATATGGGGTTTTAAAAATCTATCAGCACACTCGATTACGGTATATATAAGGTTAATTCGATATGTCACAACGACTTGATTATTTAGATAATCTACGCTGGTTTTTGGTGCTAAATGTCGTAGGCTATCATGCAACACTGGCTTATATGAGTTTAGGGAGTTACCAATGGCCAATACCAGACGATGAAAGTCATGTGATATTTGATGGTTTAGCACGACTGGGTGACATTTTCTCAATGCCTTCGTTATTTTTTATAGCGGGATATTTCTTGGTACCTTCATTAAAACGTAGTACCAATATTTGGATCTTCATCAAAAAGAAAATACTGCGACTATGTATCCCTTTTATATTAGGCATTGTATTTTTAACCCCTATCAATAGCTATGTTGAAGAAATTTCCAAAACTGGCTATGGCCAAGGTTACCTTAGCTTTCTGGTGAATCAGTATTATCCAGGTCGAATGACTGCAGACCACTTGTGGTACCTAATGTTTTTGTTTGCATTAACAGTTTTATTTTCCATTGCAGTTAGTTTAACAATGATCAAACGTAGGAAATCTAGTGACAAGAAAGATTTACAGGGTAATGGTGCTGTTAACACAACACCGCCTTTGCGTATTTTGATGTTGTTTTTTATAACAACAGTCATGGCCTATTTTATTTCATCAGGAGTCTATATTGATAATCAATGGCTGAAAATAGGACAGGAAGGCATTATCCGAATTCAACTATCACGAACTCCTTTGTATTTTCTATATTTTGGATTCGGCATATACGCGAGTGTAAAAAACTTGGACTTTTCAGCATCTATAACAAAAAGTGGTGACCTAGGTATGGTAATTGTTACTACTATGGTTGTGATAGGGATGTGGATATTTTCTTTGTTTTTTTACAAAACCCCTCTCTTAATCGAGAATAGCTATATCCGGTTTTTTAACGCAGCATTTCATTGCGCAACAATACTCTGCATGTTATGGCTATTGCTATCAATTTTTTCTAAGAAATACAACTATACAAATAGATTTACAAAGTTAATGAATGAAAATTCATACTCTATATATTTAGTTCACATGCCCATCGTTATTGTGTGCCAGTATGCAATGAGTCAGTTGGAGATTTCTGCATTGCTAAAATACAGCGTGGTTGTATTGTTGGCGCTTACTCTTAGTTTGGTTATAAGCCATTTTTTCCTGCGACAAATTCCAGGGTTAAGAAGGGTTTTGTGACTACGAATAGCTAATGTTACTATTGCATGCAAGTGACCATATATCACCACAAACGCCAGGAACCGAAAGGGACTGCTGTAAGAAACGGCGTAAAGAACCAATAGGATGTCCCAATAAACCAAATGTTATGCAAGGCTATTGCGACTGGTTTTGGAAACAATGGTCGGTTTGATCGTTTGTGTAGCATAACTCCCTGAGCCATTGTTGCTACGCCGTGCAAAATGAAAAATATAGTCATATGCCCTTTTGTATAGCCAATTGCAGCAATAACAATATATTCATGTAAGATGGCACTACAAGCAAAAATACTGGTAACAGCCAGCGCCGGGTTTTTTGCTCCATTGAGAGGGACAAATATCAGCCGGTGCATCGAGTTTCTAAAGGTTAGGTTCCAACGCCGGCTCCAAAAATCTCTTGGTGATGTCGCAAAAAGCGAGTTGTTGAAAATTTCCATTGTCTTGTAGCCATCTCTTGCCATTCCGAAACCTGACCCTATATCCAGAAATCCAGTGACGCAGAAATAGCTGACGAGTAATACCCAGGGTAAATGTATGAAAATCACATCATGAATGAGGGGGTATGCTGTACTTAGTGAGAACAACATTAGGGTCGGGATTTGTTTTAGAAGCCCGCGTCCCATGCGTTTGTATCCAAGTCGTCTATTTTTAGCACGTTCTTTTCCAGATTTTGGGGCATAGACATCGGAAACAGCCATCAGATACTTTATATAAGTCAGTAGGGAGCTTTGTAGTTTTGGATCTGGGTATTTATGGTAAGCCGTTTCTAAAAAGCGCAGCGTAGTCAATAAACTAAAGCACGCTACTGCCATGCGGGTTCCAGTGTAGTTCGAAGGTAAAAGTAGGGGCAGAGACAAAACACCAGCGCAGGCGGTAATACAGCCTAGCGCTTTTTTCCAACCTATCGCATGTCGTACCCAGAAGTGGCTCAGCAGGGTACAAAGAGAGAAAATCGCAGTGATTTCTGCCAGCTCCCAAAGGATTGAATTTTGCATTACCAATTGTATCTCTTGTTTTTATTGTTGTGGTTTTGTTGTAATTGTTCTTTAGCTAATACTCAGCGTGAAAATTCTAGCGCCGTTTCAGAAAATTCGTCCTCTTGTAAGCCAGTATTGATCTGGTAATCAAGATTTCTGAGCTGAGTAGATCGCCCGGTTTTATGGTTTTTCATGACCAATAAACCTGGGCGACTATTCCCGTGGTTATCAGTTATTATTTCTGTGGTGAAGAGTGTTTTAACAGGTTTAGATTTTAGCGTATAAAATTCAGTTTTTAAGCCTACGAGGTTTTCTTTGTCAAACCAGGTTATTTGCTTGGAGTATAAGGAGTCTCTGCTTTTAGGCGTTCGTTCCACTATCGAGCAGTTTCGTTGATTGACGATTCCATCTTTTAGGTAACGGTAGTTAAAGTCCTCTACCGATTGTGGAATCAGGTCACTGTATGAAAGCTCACTTCCCATAAAAGAACCTTTACGACCCTTAGGTGCTAGCTTTTTAGTTCTACGGATATTGGGTAGGTATAACCACTGTTTGTCCTGTTTGGTTTTGAACGCGTGCGATAGAAGCGCGACTCCTTTTTCACGTTTAGGTTTACTAAAAACCAACAAACTCATTATGGTACTCTTATTGTCAATATTTAGGGCCTTTACGTTCATTTCCCGAACGCTTTTTTTTCCTGACGTTTCGATAGTAGTCATTTCTATGATTGATGAGATGTCTCGAAAATTGTTACTCTTATTGATGGAATTTAGGGCTATTTGTTTGCCCTTTTCCTCTGCTGATTGCGCATAGATTTCAATGCTTGGCAGTAGGGTCGTTAGTGAAAAAATAAGGCCTAAAAAGGTAGTGCGTAGCATAGTAATTCCTTTAGATGTTCAGTTTATTCTGTAAGTGCCTTTACGTTTTTAATGTTTTCCAGTTTTGTTAGTCCAATCAAGTAAGCTATTGTTAGCCCCATGCTAATTGAGACAGATGGTCCTATGGTTCGGAGTAGTTCTGGTGTGCCTACCCAAAGGTGAACAGGGATTATCACCGACATAGTGACACAGTAGGTGCCAAAAAACGCAATCGTACCTTGTGTTATGGGGTTTCTGCTAAAGTTGAAATAGAAGTACTCGAGGATGTAGGTTCCTACTAAATTAGTGATAAAGTTAAGTCCACCTTGTGCCATAGCCACCTTTAACGCGATATCAGTACCGTGCTCTACATTCATCAGAAAACCCCAAGTCCCCCATAAACAAGCGGCTGATACAGCATTAATCTGTGCACGACCACCTGTTGTTTGTATGTGATTCCATAACCATTTAATCATATGTAGACCTTAGAAGTGTCGGATGATTTCAAATTGAATATAATCATCTTCTTTGAATAGGTTCATCTTTCTGTTTGGATCACCCATTCGATAAAGTGAATCTAACGTACTTGCGATGCTTATAGGGTTGAGCGTGGTTGGGTCATTGTTAATAATAACTTCTCCAATAAAACGTTGAAGTTCTTCGCTATCAGTGTCCACATAAATGTTGAAATCCAGTAATTCTAATAATGCATCACTTGCATCATTGATATTGGAGATGCCGCCAGTGGAAATGTCATTGAGTAAATCAATGACGCTGGAGGAGGGCAAAAAACTGTCCGGGACTGGGTCTGTTTCGATAAATGCACTCGCTAATACACGAACGTCCCAGTTGTCATTGATACTACGGGAGAATTCAAGAT